>Ga0315321_10000006_pt1 | contig 135383 bp, 98 predicted proteins | sample M180m21515metaG_FD_203464 | JGI IMG/M metagenome (GOLD analysis project Ga0315321, IMG submission 203464) | Ammonia-oxidizing marine archaeal communities from Monterey Bay, California, United States - M1 80m 21515 | ecosystem: Environmental > Aquatic > Marine > Intertidal zone | place: USA... | reverse complement strand
TAGTATAACATCTCTACAAACTTTGTCAAGTCTTTTTTTAAAGAAAAAACATAAAAACTTAAAGGGGTTAGCTGATTATCTTAAACCAGCTAACTCTCTTATTCTGTCGTACTCGCTTGTGTCTGGTGCTTCCATTTTTTCTGTACTTTTTCCTGTGCCACCGCAGTCTGGACATGCTTTTCCTGGGTTACCCATTTCATGGCCTGCTCCCGAACAACCGTGACATGGTCCGCTTGCTTCCATTTGTTGTGGTTGTGTACGCATTTGGAATTCGTCAAACTTTGCTGTTATTTGTTCGATGAAAGCCTTAGCAGGATCTATGAACTGCTCTCCGTAGTCTTTTTCGATCATTGTTAATACTGCTGTTTCGCCTTTTGGAAATACGCCGTTGTCTCTATCAAAGTAACTTAGTATGAATTCGCCTAATGGTGTCTTTTGTTCTTTTTCAAGTGTAATCTCGTCACCGTCTGGTCCGTCTATCTTGTCGCCTTTTTTCTTGCCGTTCATTTTAGCTTTTGCTACAGCACCTGAGTAGGCATTACCTTCTTCAGTTTCGCCCATCTTGTGACAACTATTACCTTTGCCTCTGCGATAACCTTTCCAGCACACTTTACCGTGACTACCTTTTTTCTTTTCTTCTGATACGTTCTTCCAACTTTGGTTACCGCACTCTTCACATACAGTATCTGAGAACTGACCCATAGTTTCTTCAAATGCTGCTTCTAGTTCAATTTCTTCTTTGGTCTTTTTATTCTTTTCAGCTTTGCTATACTTGTCTTTTAGTGCGCCTAGCTCTTCTTGTGAAGCGCCGTCACGTCCTGCGGCTGCTGCTTTGTCCATGTATTCTTTACCGTGCTTTTTAACACCAGTATGATACTGTAAGCCTGAACCTTCCATTACGTCTGGAATGCCGTTGCCGTTTTCGTCTTTCCACCAGCTACCTGTTTCATCGTGCGAGTCGTGCTTGCAATCACAGTCTGGCTTACAGTTATGCATTTGACATCCGCAATCTTCACAAGTATACTTACTTGCTTGGAGCTTAGTCATTTTTTCTTCTAGCTCTTCTGGCCCTACTAATTTTGCTTTTGTAGCTTCGCCGATTAGTTTATATATGTACGGAAATACATCTGCTAGTTCTTCATTAAATTGTTTGATAGTTAATTCGTCAATCCAATTTTCAGCAACATCACTTGGAACATCTTCTAGAACTGGGGATTCAAATGCTTCAAATGTTTCTTTGTAATATGCTGGCTTTTGTAAGCTCTCGATTGTTTTCTTAACTGTAGCAATACGCTCTTTAACAATGTCCGTATATCCTGATAGGCTTTCTGCCATTACAGCTGAACGACCCATATAATTTTTGAACTTGCGTAATTTTGCCATCTCTTCTGATAAGCCTACAATATGCTTACCAAAATCGTCATAGGCATTTCCACCTTCGCTAACATGTCTAGCCATTGCTCTTGCACCACTAAGGTGTTTAAATGGATAACGGAATCGTTCACCGTCAGATGATTCAATATAAATCTTTCCTATTTTTTGTGTACGCCCTGTAGCAGTTTCTTGATTAACGCTCTCAGTGTGCTTAATCATTATACGTGCTTCACCTATCTTTTGGTAGCTTATACGTGATGTACCATATAACTTTGTTTCATTCATGTTATTGTCCCCAGACTTTTGAGCTAAAAATTTATAATCTCTTTTATTTAAATTTGACTTGTTTATATTTCTTGTATCAAAATTAAGCAAACGTTTACGTGCAAATTGTCTTAGCTCTTTCAAAAAATCGTACCAAGATTTTTTAGTTAATTCGTCTTCATTAGTTACTAACTCATTACTGTAAATAACTGTAATTTCATTTTCGCTTACACTGATACTAACTTGCCCTAAGGACTTGTCATTTGCTGCAAACGGAAAATCAAAAAATCTAGCACTCATTGGATCGTTTGTAGGCGTAGCATCTTCGTCTCCGATTGTTACGTCCTTGAACCGTCCTCTTATTTTGCTAAACAATTCGTTGCTTATTTTGTTTAAGTCTTTCATAATGTATTTATCAACTCTTTTAATAGTTTGTACTTATGAAGATTGGCATAGGCATATCAGATTCGTCTAAATCTTGTTCTGCTTGATTAAATGTATCATACACTCTTGGATCCCAATCTTTTAGTACTTCGATCATTCTTAATGATAGTAGTGTTGCACTTACTAAATCATCTGTCATTCCTGACTTTGCTTGATAGCTACTACCTGTAGCAACAAAACCTTTTAGTTCGCTAATCAATGGTTTAGACTGAATAGTCATTTTATCGTTTTCAACCATTGTCTTTAATCTACTACATGCTGTAATTTTTGTTCCATGTGTTGTGTTAAATCCTTTACGGAACTTACGTACATGTCCTTTACGTATGGGTTCACTTACAAATAGCCCGGGTATATTTTCTTCGCCAAAATCCTGTATTACAATTAAACATGCTTCACCGATACCATTGTTTTCAACTGACCAATATATACCTTGTGGATTATTAGTTTCTTGTTGTATGTAATTGCAAATATCTGCTAGTACTCTTATTTGCCCAGGAATAGCAGTTTGATTGTGTTGCCACTCTGCTACTTGTTCGTAACTAGGTAATTCAAATACTTGTATAGCAGCAAAGTCGCCGCCAGTGCCCATACTAGGATCAAGTGCTATACAGTACGTATATTGATTTGTAGGCTTTTTGTACCAACGTGTCTGGCCCATATTTATTGTAGGCGTTATACCTTCCATAGCCGCAAGTTTAATACTATTGATTAATGTTTCGTCAAATACTAAGAATTCACACCCGTATTCACGTCTAAACTTTTCTTCGCCGATACGTCCAATTTCTGCGGCTTTCCATTCTTCGTCTCTATCAGGATGTTCGTTCCATTCAGCAACAAAACTATGAAAGCCATTTGACCCTAGTTCAGTTTCATTGCCGTGTGCGTCAAACTTCTCTTCTGCTTGTTTCCAAATAGTAGCAAATGTGTCTTCGTCACTGTTAGGTGTACTAGTAATAATAGCACGACCGCCTGTTGCTAGTGTAGGTGATATCGAAGTCCAAAACTCTTCTGCGATGTTAGGTTGCACAAACGCAAACTCGTCACAGTATAGTAATGAAATACTCATACCACGTCCAGTATTTCCAGTAGTTGTTTGTGCTACTATACGTGAACCATTTTCAAACTCAATTGAACCTTTATTGTAACTTGTAACTCCTGCTCTAATATGATCTGGACATGTTTCGTATACAAAACGTATACGTGCCATAATTTCTTGCGCACCAGTATATTTGTGTGCTGCAACGAGTACAGTTTGGTCCGGAACAAACATTGCATACCATGCTAGGTATATACTAGCACATGTGGTTTTGCCTGTTTGTCTAGGCATCATATTAATATTAAAGCGATAGCTGTGATACGAGTGCATTAGACGTAACTGATATTCATACGGATCAAACAACAACTTGCCTTGTACAGGATGTTGTATGAATGCAAACTTACGAGCAAAGTATAAGTATCCTGTATCCGGATCCATACAGGCCATTAGGTCTGCAATTTGCTCTTCGTTAAATGTTTCTTGCTTGTTAGCCTTCTTAATAAGAACGCCATCTAATGATTTCGACATACAATTACTTATCCAAAAAAATAGCACCCGTAGGTGCTATTTGGGTCCGCCCCGCTCAGTCGGTAGAACGTTCTTATTTCTTTTTAAACTGTGGAGGTACTACGCCTTTTTTAGGCTTACTTCCACCTTTGCTTTTCTTGTCACTAGTTTTTTGATTTAAGAAAGCAGGCTTATCGTCATCAGTACCTTTTTTGCCATCTGGTCCTGCGCCCATAGGCATCTTCTTTTCAGCAAGTGCTGCCATTAGTGTTGCTTTGATTGCTTCAACAGCCATTGCGTTGTCGCCATCTTGTGTAGCAGCGTATGCTTTCTTCTTGCGGTTTAAGTCATTGCCATCTGGAATAGCATCATGTGTATCGCCATAACGTGCATCTGGTTCGTTATCATAACCTTCTTCAATGCCCATATTAGCTAGTAGTTCAGGCACCAGTTCTTCAGGATCAGTTTCACCGTCGTTGAATGTTTGACCTCTTTCAACTGCTAACTGTTCTAGTTCGCCGTATAAGAACTTTCCTTCTGGTCCACCTTTAGCAATTAAATCCATTACCATTCGTGTTGGATTTTCTGCATTAGCAATCATATCAATAACAGCTTTTGTACCGCCTTCTTCAATTGCTTCGTCTTGGCCACCTGGCTCGTCTACAAGATCACGTAGTCTTTCCATGTCCATACGCATTGGCATATGATCAGGTGATACTTCTTTTGCATCCATTCCTGCGTTTTTCATCATATCAATTAAATCTTCTACATGCTCTTTGCCGCTTGCATTCATTGATACATTCATTGTTACTGGATTGCCTTTATCCATTTCCGGAGCACCCATTGGAGGCATACCTGCTGGACCTTCAATTGCATCCATTGATTCAATTAGTTTTTTCATACTCATAATATCAGCCTCCTACAACTGCTTTAGTGTTTTCTTTCATGTCAATATCAGCCGACTCACCTTGTGGTGCAGATTCTGCTGGATCATGTTCTCTTTCTTTACGTGCTGTTTCTAACTCTTTCAACAAGCTCATAACTCTGTTATCGCCTACATTCTCTTGTGCGCTTTCGCCGCCCAGTTCTTCAGTAGTTAGTTTAGCTTCGTATGGAGCACTATCTTTTAGTTCTTGATATTCTTCTCTAGGATCGTTAGCATTGCGTACAATTACGTGTGCTTGATCAATGTTGCAACATGTACCTACATACTCTTGTAGTACTTGACTAGTAGTTGGATAGTTAACTTCTACTTCAAAGTACGTAACTTCGGTATTTTGTAATTGTGGAAAATCTAGTGGACGTTCTTGAATTGGTGTTTTTTTGCCGCTACTCATTTTAACTACACTAAATTTTTGCATTGCTGTTTCAAGTGCATCAGTAAAGTTTTCAGGCAGTTCGCCTGCAACTCCTACTTTAAATTCGTAAGTTTTTTTTGCTTCGTTTAATTTTTCTAAAAATGTGCTCATGTAATACTATCCTATATGTATTATTTATCTTTATCCATACCTTTTAGACGTTGAAGTAGACTATTTCTATCAGTGACTACATAGCCTTCGCCGTTAATCATACCGTCTTCGCTTGGTCCGCTATCTTTGTCTAACTTCTCTTTTTTAAGTTGTAAGTCGATCATCTTTAGTTTTTTGTCTAACTTAGCAACTTTAGCATCAAGTCCTGTTTTCAACATACCGCCTGCTACTTCAAATACACGCCCGCTATAACGACTTTCAACATTCATACCTAAGTCCATTAAGTCTTCATATGCTTGCATAGCTTTATTTGCTACGTCATTAAGCTCTTTATCAGCTAGTTCACCTAATCCTTTTACTGCCGGCAATGCTGCTGATATTTTGTCAAACTCAGCCATGTCTCTAAATGCTTTTTGCTGTTGCTCAACTTCATAAGACTTTTGTTGGTCTTCTTGTTGCTCTGCATTTTCTACTATTTCTTTTGCGTCAGGCAGATTAAGTAAATCTTCTAGTTTTTTTGTCATAGGACTTTTCCATTATATGCTACTATTATTTATCATATCTACCTACGTCTACCTGTATGGAAAATATCTTCTTCGGTTACTATTCGAAATAATATGTTATTTTGTTTACAATAAGCCCTTGCAGCTTCCCATTTTGCTTGATTTATAATATAATGTGCTTTATTATGTTGCGAGTTGCCTAATTTATCTCGGCGTGCTTGATTTGACGGTTTAACTTCAATTAGTTCTACGTGTTGTTTTCCTTTAGCATCAGCATAGACTATAAAGAAATCTGGAACATATATTGTATGTTTTCCTGTAAGCGGATTTCTATAAGGAATACGTATTGCTTCACTAGCCCATTTTGCTACAGCAGGATGTTCGTCGCAAAATTTCATAAAGGTAAATTCCCAACCAGATCTATATGTTGGTGTTTTGTTACCCATATACTTGTCAGGGTTATTTAGATTAAATTTCCCTTGAGCAAATCTTCCCATTAGACAACTATATTTCTCTGTTCTAACTTGGTTATAACATTATTTATTTTGAAGCCTAATGTACTTGTTTTTTCTCTGTTTATATTAAGGATTTGTGATACAACATTACTTAGTTGTACGTCATCTAGTCCACGTAATGTATCAATAATTTTGAATACTGGAACATCTTCTTGTTGTGCTTGTTGTAATAATACTACTGCTGTATTCGTTGCTGCTAGTTTATCAAAGCCTCTTGATAAGAAATAACCAACTGCTGCATCAACTTCTTCTGCACTATAATATATGTCTTTCTTAAAGTAGCTATCAAAAAACTTTTTTGTTTTGTTTGCACTATCTGTAGTTTGTGTACTAGTGCTTACTCCTGAATTTGGCATTAGAATAATCCTTTTAATATACTACTACCAATTTGTTGCAACTTCTTATCTCCGCTGGACACTTTATTAATTAACTCATCAGTAATAGCAGAACGTTGTGTGTTTGGTAATTGATTAAATGCGTTTAATGTACTTACAGCATAGTTGTCAACTTGGCCTGTAGAAACGGATTGGTTAGTAAAAGTTCTAGCTAGGCTTGGATTACTGCGTAATTGATTACCTATTGCTGCGCCGTCAAGTAATCTATCATCTGATTGTGATAATGTCGATATAGGTGCAGTTGACGGTGGTGATGGAAAGGTAAAGTTTGAAAAACCACCAGGATCTTTTATAACATCACGTATAATAGTGCCGCCGCCTGGAACTGAATCATTTCTAAATCTTACTAGAGGTCCACTATCACTAGGTATTCTAGTAGGACGGTCTTTTATTGAAGTACGCTGCGACGACACTGACCCATTAAGATAACTAGGTTCTAAATCATATCCTGTATCAGCATCTGCAAAACTGCTGTCACCGTCTCCTACACTACCTCTATTATAAATTACACCTTCATATACTACTGTTAGTGCATTTTGTAATATACCAACACCGTCACTTGCGTCAACCGAATCGTGTTGAAATTTTTCAATTAATGGATTTATTAATGTATAGCTTGTCCATTCTTTCCTTGATAATTGATATATTACTATATCTTTAAAGAAAGGGTCGTCAGGTGCTCCGTCTAATCCGTATCTAGGAACTTCGTTTGCGTATTTGTCTCTAACTCCAAAGCCAGTTACAGTATTAGAACTACTAAATTTATTACCATCTTGATAATAATATCTATAGTATTCTTCTAACATTTTAGTAGTTATGCCTACATTATCATCGTGTAATGTAATACTTACTGGATCATAATCAATCCTAGTTTGCATATTCTTAATTCTATTATATTGTTTTTTTGTTTCTATCTGCGTCGAATAACTTGGTAAATCAGCAGTCTTAACCAATGTACTAAGTTGTTTTTGAAAGAATGAAGTATTTGGATTATTACTAATGGCCGCGTTGTTTAGGTTAAACACTACATGATAAAGAAACTTAACTTTAGGCGCAAAGTCAAATCCGCCTTGAGTATATATTTGGTGAGCATGCCTTGCGTCTCTTAGATTTATTTTGTCTACTAACTGTGCCATACTAATATTTATCCAAATTATAAAGTGCGTACAAATAAGAAAAGGGGCTACTTAAAAAGTAACCCCTCTATAAAGGATGAATGCAGTTAAGTTATTAGCTTTGGCCTGTAACTAGAACTTGCGGACCATCTGTACCGCCTGCTGCTCTACCTACTGATTGACCTACTCCGCCGCCTATTGCGCCGCCTGCCTCAGTTTGTATTGCATTATCGTAACGAATGTTTAATGAAATTGTAACTGGATCATTAGTTGAATATGCTAATGTGTTGTAGTTAGCACTTTCAAGATAACAACCAACCATTTCGTATCTATCTAATACGTTGGCTTCTAAGTTACCATTACCACCGTCTAGAATTTCGATTTTAGTTTTGAACTTATATGTTCCGCCCGAAGCAGCTGATGCTTGCTCGTAGAAATCGAATTGTTTCTGTAGCTGTTGTCCAACAACACGTTGAATGTTGTTGTTTACATCTTCACGTAATGTAAGTGTAATTGGTTCCCAAGTGTGCTTACCAGCTAGGTAGCTTCTTGAGTTATATGCATCAATTGTAATTTGTTCAAAACTTACGTTTGGTCTTGTAACATCTACAACTTGACGTGTCATTTCTCTTAAGTCAGCACCTGCACCAAAGCCTTCTAAGATGACTCTGAAACGATACTGTAGTTTTGGCATCAACAAACTCTGGTTACTACCAGCGCCTTCAGTTGGTACCGAAATATTATTTAATGATGTGATTGGCATTCTATCCTCTCCTGTTCACAAGTATTTATCATATAACTGACGCTATATCTCAAGCGCCAGTTATATACGTAGTTTTAACCAAGTGCTGCTATTTCACCTGTATTTTTTATACGCAATGGAATGTATATAAATTCAATTGCTTTCACTGGCTCAATTGCAATGTCTAAGTGCAGTTCATTACGATCAATTCTTGCTGGTGTGTTGTTTGATTCATCACACACTGCAACATAATCGTAAATAGCTCTTAAGCTGACTAGTTCTAGTAAGAACGCATCTGCTGCTGCCTTAACTTGATCTCTTGTTATCTTATCGTTTGGTTCAAACAAGTATGGTCTTGCAAGTAACTCTAGCTGTCCACGCATGTAAACAGTTAGACGTGCAACGTTGATTCTGTCTAAAGCACTTGCATTTCTTGCACGAGTCTTTTGACCAAATACTACTAGTCCGCTTCCGCTAATAAACGTAATTGGGTTAATTGCATTTGTGTATAGTGTATCACGCTGTCCTGTATTAAGTGCAACACTCTTGAATTCACCTTCGCTAGTAACATATCCTGTTGCTGAAGCATTAGTAACTCCACCGCGTCTTGTACCTGCTGGAGCAAACCAAGGATAAGCAACTTGGTCATTTAGTATCAGTGTACGTAATGCCATGTAACTTGGAGGAACAACAACGTTATTACCTTCGTTATCACTTGTAAATCCTGCTGGGTAGTAAATGCCTAGATATTCATCTCTGCTTACTAATCCACGATCGTTATCTTCAACTGCTAGATTAACGTTTGTTGCCCATTCATTTAATGAAGTTGCATCTGGTGTTAATCTAAACGGAGTATCGCCAACAACAAACGCTGTTAAACGTCTGTCATAATTTAGTGAAATCATTTCACCAATTAGTTCTGGATATCCTGGTGTAGCAATTAAGTTAAACTGACGTGACTCTTCGTCACGGATTTCAGTGTTACTGTTTAGTTCTGCTTGTAAAGACTGTGTTACTGACTTACGCTGTGCGTGACGTCCAAATGTTCCTGAACCATCTGGTTGGTTACCAGAGTCTGTTACCCAACGGTGTGGATAATAAGTAGCCATTGACTCGTCTGCTGCACGATCGTTAGTTAATGAAACATCAACATAGTTACGCTCAAAACGCTTAACGTTAAATCCGCTTCTACGTAGGTTCCATAACAACATACCTTTTGGATATAGTGCTGGATCCGGTGCATCTGGATCTAAGTAGTTAGATGCCATTAGCTCTTCAATTGAAGCTGCGTCCGAATCAGCGCCTGCATCTGCCCAACGAGCATCTGCAAATAACACACCATTTTCAGTTGTTTGGTCTGCTTTGTCAATTAACTGCCATTCACTTGCTGCTGTCCAACGATACATTGTTGGAAAGTTTTCAATGTCTGCTGTGTCAATCCAAAGATCACCTGCAACTAGTGCAGAACCATCTGATTGTGTTTTTGGTTCACTAGCTGTAACTAATGGCCCTGTTGAGTTAGCTGTTGGAAATGCTGTTGAGTCTGCATATCCTACCCAAGTAGTACCATTGTGGTACAAAATATCAACTTCATCAACTACTGAACTATACCATAACTCACCTTGTGCAGCTAATGCTGTTGGTGCATCGTCGTCTGCTGTATAAGATAATGTACGCCAGTTACTAGCAACATACTGCTCTGGATTTGTAGTATCGTCAGTTCCTGGTGCATAGTCTAGGTTAATTGTTGTTGTACTTGCATTGTTTACGTCATATGGTGCAAATCCTGCTACTGCAAGATCACCACTTGTATCTACAAGTTTCATTTCGCCGCCACCAGCATGTGAAATTACAACTCTATTTTGTGCATCAACACTTGCTGTTATGTTTACAAATCCTGCACTGTTAATAGCGCCAGCCATATCGTCTGCATCAGCACTTGCGCCACTTCCAGTAAATGATATTGTTTTTGCGCTACTTAAAGTTGCTGAGCCTATAATGGATTCAGCCATTGTAAAGCTAACACTTGCGCCAGATAGTTGTGCTGCAATTTTTGCACTTTGTATTTTCGTTGCGCCTGTAGCAGCTCTACGGAAAATTTTGTAAGTTGCATCAATTGGTGTTGTGTCTGCAACGTCTACATTTACATATAGATCGCCTATTGCAAGATTCTTGCCACCGCCTGTTTTGTCTAGTGCTGCAAGAGCACCTGCTGCTGTGTCATACAATGGTGCTGGAATAGTTGACCAAAGTTTAGTATCATCATTCCACTGTTTAACAGTAAACGTTGCACCTGAATTAGGAGCAGTTGTTTGCATCCAAATAGAACCTGTCGGTCTTGGATTTGAATCTGTTGATTTATATTCTGGAACCGATGTATGTGGTGCTTCAGTAACAAATGGAGCATAATATGTTCCAGCTGTTAAGCCAACTGCTGTTAATAGTCCAGCATCTGAAGCCGGTGATGCATCAATATCTACTGAATTGTTATTAGTATAAATTTCTAATGCACCGTCAACTGCTGCTGCTGTAACACCTGCTGTTGCTAGGTTTGAATTTGAATTAATATCACTTGCTAATTGTGTTACTGTTGTACCTGTAGTTGTTACTGCTTCGCCGTCGATACTTAAATCTACACCACTTGGTACTGTTGGAGTATTTACTGTGCCTCTAATAGATGCCCATGCTGCTCTCCATGCATCACCACCAACTGTTACCCATGCACCAGCATTGTTTTTGTACCATAGTCTGTTTACAGTTGTAACTGCAACTAATGCATAATCACCTACTGCACCTACTGATGTTTTTGGTGTATAGTCGCCGCCTGCATAGTCTACTACTTTGCTAGTTTCAACAATAATTGTTGGTACTACTGAACTGAAGCTTTGTCCATTTGTTGATGTAATGGAAGCGCCGTTCCATTCTTTAACACCAACATTTGTGTTTAGTGTATCAAACCAGTAAGTGCCATCAAGCGGATCACCGCCTGGTGCTGTTGCACTTGCTTCTAGTTTTGATAAGTTAATATCTGCTCTACATACGTAAACTCTGTTTGTTACGCCTAGTAGTGAATACGCTGTTTGAAGTCCGTATTCGTTAAGTTCACCTGCGTGGATCATATTTCCGTTATTGTCTGAGTAGAACAACGGATCTCCGAATGTTTCCACAAGCTCTCTTTGACTTGTTATTAGGTAAGGTCTACCTTGGTTTGCTGCGCTTGTACCTTCTGCTACACCAGCTCCACTGCCTTTAACTTTGTCAGCTGCCGTTGCAACAAATATCATTGGTACGGTGCCTGCAGCCGCCGGAGTGTAAAAACTCTCGTCGATTACATTGACCTCTACACCTGGGGATACTAATGCCATATTGATTCTCCTATTGGACGGTTGTTGTATTACATGTATTTAGCACGTCTTGAACAAATCAGTGCTATAATCACACCGAAAAAGGTATCGAAAAGGTGAGGTAAATACAAGTATGCGTCCATTATGTAAATGCGGGCAACGTCCGGCAGCAATAAATTATAAAAAACACAATAAAGTATATTATCGTAAGTTGTGCGAAACTTGCTTGCGTAACGGAATAGGTCACGGCATACCTAAATGGAAACAAAAAGGTTATATCAAAAAGAACATTTGTGAAAAATGTAGTTATACAAGTAAGCACCAAGAACAGTTTAATGTGTTCCACATAGACGGTGATCTTAATAATTGTAGACCTAGTAATTTAAAAACAGTTTGTGCTAATTGTCAGCGTGTTATACAAAAAGAGGGAGCTGTGTGGAAACAGGGAGACTTACGCCCTGATTTTTAAATATTGTTTTGATTAGTGTATCAACATTTTTTTCTAGTCTATCTAACGTACCATTATTATCAATAGTATAATTACACATCCATTGTTCAATGCTCATTGACTGATAACTTTCTAAAGGTAAATGGTCTGTTCTATCTACCCATATAGCATAATCAAATATTTCTTCATTTTGCATTGCAAAAAATTCACGCTTGTTTCGTAGTCCACAATAAATGTCATGTTTAGCAAATAGGTTACGTCCTAACTTTGCTAAATCATCACTACAATAATTATGTATCATATTGTACCATTCAGTACGATGATTATGTCTATCTGTATAACATTCTTCTTCGTTGGCATACCCGTATTGTTCTTTTAAATCTTTATAGATAAAAAGTTCTGAACAAAATTTACTTGATGATTGAAATGTGTATCCGTATGCTTCTAGCATTTCGCATACAGTATCTTTGCCGTGACGGCCATGTCCTACGACTAATAGTTTGGGTAACACTAACGACTCCTTATTGAATATACTTTACAGTATATACTACATAAGCCAGTATGTCAACCGTTTTATCCGATTAAGAATCCGTATCCAGTTCCGCCTGCAACTGCTAGTCCTACTTCTTGTTCTAGCTTTTCCATTTCAGCTTGTGCTTCTGCTTTGAGTGTTTCTCCGTTTAAGGTAGAACCACCTTGTGGTCCAGCAATAGTAGCAAACTTACTACGTGCTTCGCCTAACATATATTTACAGCCTGCTAATGTATAATCTTTAATCCATTGTTTTGCTAGATAGTCGTTTAATAATTCTGAATCAGGACGTAAGTTGTATGCATATATTAGTAGCGTTTCTTCTGCTCTAGGGCGTTGTAGTAATGTTAATTTTTTAGTTGTATTATTCCAAGTAAACTCAATAAATGATCCAAACATTCTACCTACTAGTTCTTGGTGTTGAGAGAACATATCATATGTTGCTAGACCTCCCATTTTAGATCCTGACAGCAAGTATGTATTTGTATATGCTAAGTTAAAGGGTTCAAATAAACTACCGCCATCTCCGCCGCCGGTTCGTGAACCAATTGATCTACGAAATAACTTTCGTACTTCCATTACTTCATGCGGCAATGTATATTCATTTTGGTCTACCACTGTGGGCATAAACAAGTATGATTCTTCTACTGAATTATCTGAACGCTGTCTAAAGCGACTCAATGCCTTTTGCAAAGCTGTTTCATAATGTATTGGATCAAGTTCGACATCAATCATGCCACCTCCGAGGAAGGCATTAACATAATCAAACACTTCTTGTTTCTGAGTTACTAAATTCGACATATATATTCTCCATTAGTATTTAGCTAAATATGTATATGCCAAGACTATCATTATACAAACCCGAACGTGGCGCTGATTACAAATTTCTAGATAATCAAATTCTAGAGATGTTTACTATTGGTGGTACAGATATCAATATACACAAGTATATTGGAGCATCAAACCCTGATGAATCAGATGCAACTGCTGACCAACCAAGGTATGATCAGTCATCAGAATCTAATATACAGGATCTATTATTTCTTGAAAATAGAGATAGAAAATATGATCCGGATATTTATGAAATGCGAGCTATTTACAATGTTCAAGATATTGACTTTGATTTAAGTCAATTTGGATTATTTCTAAGTAATGATACATTGATGATGACTATACACATTAACAGTAGTGTAAAGACCCTTGGTAGGAAAATTATGTCAGGTGATGTCATCGAATTGCCGCATTTGAAGGACGAATACGCAGAAAATGATTATAGTGTTGCACTTAAAAGATTCTATGTAGTTGAAGATGTTAATCGTGCAGCAGAAGGCTTTTCGCCAACTTGGTATCCGCATCTATATAGACTTAAATTAAAGCAAATATACGATGGACAAGAATTTAAAGATATATTAGACTTACCTGCTAATGAAGAGGAGCCAGGCGGCAATACTCTTAGAGATGTTCTGTCAACATATGAAAAAGAGATGCAAATTAATAATGCTGTAGTACAACAAGCAGAAGCAGATGCTCCACTTAGTGGGTATGATATAAGTCATTACTATTCTGTTGCATATAATGATGACGGTACTGTTAATCTTAAGACAGCAGACGATGCTGATTTAGATGCAAGTAATATTTCAACTGATGCATCTGAAGTTACTGATCGTCCAGATAGAGCAGGATATAGTGGCTATTTGTTAGGCACAAAAGATGCGCCAAACGGAGCTCCTTACGGTATGGGTATACAATTTCCACGGCAAGCTGAACAAGGCGACTATTTTTTAAGGTCAGACTTCTTGCCAAATAGATTATTTAGATATGATGGCAGAAAATGGGTTAATCAAGCACAAGATGTAAGAATGACAATGAGCAATGAGATTGTAAGAAATACCTACAAAACACAATTTATTAACAACGAAGCTACAAATGACATTAATGGTGAAACAATTGAAGAAAGACAGAGTTTATCAAAAGCACTTAAACCAAAGGCGGATAACTAATGCTGCATTTTTATGACGGACAAATTAGAAGATATATTACACAAGTAATTAGACTATGTAGTAATTTTTCAATTGACATGGATGGTACATTAAAGCAAGTACCTGTTATGTACGGTGATCTTACACGACAAGTTTCAAATATTATTAGAGATAATAGTGAAAATAAATTACCTAGTGCGCCACGTATGGCAGTTTATATTACTGCACTTGAAATGGATAGAGACAGACTTGCAGATGCAACCTATGTTAGAAAAACAAATATAGTTGAACGTGCATACAATGACGAAAATGAAGAATATGATAATTACAAAGGCAAAAGTTTTACTATAGAAAGAATTATGCCGACACCATATTTACTACGTGTCAATGTAGATATTTGGACTAGTAATACTGATCAAAAGTTACAAATACTAGAACAAATATTAGTATTATTTAATCCTAGTTTGGAAATACAAACTACAGATAATTATATAGACTGGACAAGTTTATCAGTTGTAAATTTAGAAAACTTACAATTTACAAATAGAAGTATTCCAGTTGGAGTTGACAGCGAAATTGATATAGCAACACTTACACTAAGTGCGCCAATTTATATTAGTCCTCCAGCAAAAGTTAAACGTATGGGTGCTATTACAAATATTATTACAAGTATGTTTGATGAAAATAAAGGTACTATTGATTTAGGTGAAAGTTTTCCAGAACTATCAGCTTACGACGACTTTCCAACGCCAGGCTCAACTACTGGTGATTATGGTACAAAAACTACTACAGAAGTTGCTGATCAAATGGCCAATACTAACTATCAAAGAATGGGTGTATATGTATCTGGAAACGTAGCACAAATTATTGCAAGAGGTGCTGTTGGTCAATACAGTTGGCGAGGATTAGTTGAAAACTTACCAGGAACATATAAAGCAGATATTTCTAGAATTTTCTTAACTAACAAAGATACTAATGTACTAATTACAGGTACTATAGGTATTAACACACTAGACGAAACTAAATTAATTATTAATTGGGACGAAGATAGTTTTCCAGACGATACTGTTATAAGTGGTCCAAATGGCGACCGTACAAGTATTGATTATATTATTGATCCTCTTACATTTAATCCTACTTCAGTAAAGGTAGCCGGAACACGTATACTATTATTAGAATCTATAGGTGACGCTGATAATACAGAAGGTCCTGCTGCTTGGCAAAATGCTGGTGGTGTTAATTTTGTAGCCGATGCTAATGATATAGTTGAATGGAGCGGCACGAATTGGAGTATAGTATTTGATTCTAGTGAAGTTACTGAAACTTCTTATACTACAAATTTAACTACTGGTGTTCAATACCGATTTAGCAACGGATCTTGGTTTGCAAGTGTTGACGGTGAATATCCAATAGGAAGCTGGAGAGTAGACCTCTACGGATAATTATTTTTATGAGTGAAAAAATAATCTGTAGCGGAGCACTATTCTATTCGTTATCTACAAAAAGATTCTTACTTCTACATAGAGCTAACGGTAAACGTAGTAATATGTGGGGACTTGTTGGCGGAACCAACGAAGGTGTAGAAACACCTTGGGAAGGACTACAGCGAGAAATTGTAGAAGAAATAGGGTCGTTGCCTGAAATCAAAAAAACTATTCCATTAGAAACATTTATATCTAATGACGAAATGTTCTTGTTTCATACATATTTGTGTGTTATTGACAACGAGTTTTTACCTGTACTTAATAGTGAACACAATGGTTATGCTTGGGTCGAATTAGGAAAATGGCCTAAGCCATTACATCACGGATTAAGAAATACACTTACTAGCAAAACAAACTTAACAAAATTAGATACAGTTTTTAAATTAATAGGATATTTGTAATGGACGGCAATGTTGTACAACATGAATGGGGTAATGAAATAGTTTGGGCAAATACTGAATTATACAAAGGTAAGATTTTAGTGTTTAAAGAAGCAGGTAGTAGAACACCTATGCAATATCATAACAATACATTGAAAACGTTTTTTGTAAATTCAGGTACATTTCAATTAAGGCATATTGATACAGCAGATGGTCAAATGTACGATATTGAACTAACAGAAGGCTCTACATTTAATATAAATACAAATAAGCCCTACCAGCTTACTGCACTAAATGCTCAAAGTAGTATATCAGAAGTAAGTAATAGTGTAGAGAATGATGAATTTTATATTGTGCCCTCAGGAGTTAAGGAATAAAGATGTTACCTAAATTACAAAAACATTCTAAGCATATACAAGAAGTAAAGACGCTTAGAGATTCTGCAAAGAAAGTTAAAGATCAAAAAATTAAAGCAGACCTAAATATGCTTACTGACAAGTTAGTTGAATTAGTTGACATGATTGATGTCGGTCATACTACTAATCCTAATGGTCATATTACGCCTGCTTTGATGCAAGAGCCAAGAACACAGATGAATATTATAAGAGCTCAAGCTAGAAAGTTGCTTGACGATTATAGTAAATCAAATAACGCTTAGTCTTTTAAGGCTAATTGCACCAACCATTGAAACATGAGATTGGCATTGATATCTATATGATCCAAATAGTGTTTCTGGTATTCTCCAATATAACACCCCGCTTGAATTACCTTGGGCTGCTGCACCAGTTGTAACTGTTCCTGTTGTACTGACATGAACAACACCTGTGTTATATGCTGTTCCTGATCCGTCTTGTATTTCAAAAGGATGTCCGCCAACATTAGTCAAATCAAATGCAATTGTTGTGCCACTTAGTGCATATATTGTAGGATTATTACCTAAATAATGCGGTTCAAAAGTATAAGAAGTTGCTCCTACATTATCAACTCGTAACATAGCTATAGCAGGTTCATATATTTTAGCAACATTTAGTCCTGCTGCTGTAGCATCAGTAGTACCACTAAATGTACTAGAGCCACCACCGCCACCACTACCAGTTTGGTCAGCTACCCATGCATAGTCACTGCCGTTCCAGCTTAGTATTTCATTGGTGCTTGCTGAAGATGTATTCAAGTGTGTATCAACATCAGAGTTTGTATAACTGCTTCCGCCTCCACCGCCGCCTGAACCTGTGTAGTTAATTGTAATTACATCTCCTACTATAGCAGTACCTATATCAGTTCCGCCTGTAATAGTAAGTTCATCGCTTGTAGTATTAGCACTTGTTTGGCCGCTATCTGAATTAATTGTTGTCCAAACATTCTGTGCCGCTAAAGGTGCTGATGTAGTCACAACATTCCATGCTGTTCCGTCCCATTGCCAAGTTGTATTATTTGATGTATATACGTCATTCACACTTGGTGATGTTGGAAAATCAAATTTAGCCATAATTAATCCTTTTTTATATTTATCCTGTATTTACGTTTGTGTTAGTTATATTACTTGCAACAGTAATAGGTTGTATACCATATTTACTGTAAAGCATTCTATTTGCAGATCCCATAATTGATGTTGAAAATGCACTATAATCGTTATCAAGTCCAGTATCGTATATTTCTGCCTTTGTATCAGCAACAATTCTATTAAACAATTCAGCTGGTGTTAGTTTAGGTTTTACTTGTAAATGCAAACATGCCAATCCAGCAACTTGTGGCGCTGCCATACTTGTGCCGCTTATGTTTGCTAGATTAAAGTTATCATCGTAGGCACCTGTTGAAGCGCCAAAAACTGTTGTTCCACTAGCTGAACTTATTATATCTGTTCCTGGTGCCCAAATATTTACTCCAGGACCTTTACAACTACTTCCGGCTGTTTTGTCTCTTGGTGTTCCGCTAATGCTTGTAGTAGTACTATCTATATTACCTACTATAAATGCCTCTGTTGAATAAGGACTACTACCTCGGTGATAAGTTTCGTTACCATTTCCTAAATCTACCTGATTGTTATAATCATCGCCTGTAGGCTCATCAATCTTGTAATATGAATTTCCGCTTGCAATAACAACATGTACACCAGCATCAATAAGTTCTTCTATATCAGTATCAACTGATGCTACTCTTACTGGTATACGTCTAGCTACAAGGCCGCCGCTATTTAATTGCGGGACAATACCATATGCTGCCCAAAGTTCGTTACCAGTTTCTGCATTGTAAGTCCAGGGTGTTCCTCTATAGGTGCCGCCTGTTGGGTTTGTTTGTGTACGAGTACCGCTATATCCCCAGCTCATATTAACTATAGTCGGGCGTCCATTTGTTTTGTTGTTGTGCCATTCTTTAATTGTATCAAAACAATCTGCAATTGATATGCCGCCATTAGGATCAGTTGGTCCTTGTAAACCGTCAACCTTCATTGCATATATTGCTGCACCTTTGGCAAAGCCGTATGTTTTGCCTGCACTGCCGCCTGCACAGTGAGTACCGTGTCCATGAAAGTCAGTATAATGATTAGTTGGCATTGCGCCAGGTAATCCACTAGCAGTAAACCAGTCAATTTGTTGCAATCTACTAACACCGTTAGCATCTTCCCATTCAGGGTGATCTGCTTGTATTCCAGTATCTTGAATTACTATATCTACACCTGCGCCGTCAAGTGCATATTCGTAAACTTGTGTATCAGGATCGTTTGACGATCCGTAATTGTTTGTAGCACTATTAGTTCTACGTAATCCCCAATTTGCATTTGTGTTAACAGGTTGTGTAGTTTTGCTAAAGTTAAAACTTTGTGAAGCATTTAGCCCAATTTCAATGTCATTACGGTATTCAGGTGGTATTTCTATTTCAAGTACTCTCGGGTCATTGCGTAATTCATTTGCTTCTTCGTCAGTAAGCATCCAATGTGTCATGCGCTTAGATGCATGTCTAGGGTTAGCAATTACAACTTGCCTGTTAGGAATAGGGCCGTGTCCTTGATTTGCTGCCATTTCAGCATCAAATACTTCTAGGTCTATTCCTTTTTTAACAATTACAATGTATTCTTTTTCCATAATATTATCCTGTGTAAGGTACAAAGTTACCTAGCCTATATATTGTATTAATATCGTTTACCAAATGCCATGAACTTCCGCCTAGAACAGCATCTGCTCCTGATGCAGCACCGAGCCATACGATAGTTGGATTATCCAAAGATTGACTTTGTAATACCATGCCTTGTATAGTTCCGTAATTTGATGGATTAGCACTAGATGTATTAATATTAGAGTCAGTAATTTCTACCCAAACATCATCTACGTCTATACTAGTACCGTTCATAAAATGAGGATCGCCAGAGCCTAAAAATCTATACCTAACAGCATTTAGTGTTGGGCCTGCGTCAGTAGTTTGTGATGTTTGTATATTGAAGCCAGAATCCCATGTCTTATCATTAGCATTATCGGCATAAAAAGTTACAGTATTTCCTCCTGTAACTCCAAAACCTCCCGAAGGTATCTTTGCAACTTGGTTGATAACTCGAAATGGGCTACCATTATGGCAAGAATAATGTAATCTTATAAACGGATCACCTGCGCTAGTTGCTCCGGCTATTAAGCTATGTACAAAATTTGAGCTGGCATAAACAGTGTCTACAGTTTCGTACTCATTGCTAGAATTAAAATAACTAAGATCGTTGTATCTCGCAAAAAATGCGTGTTGCCTGTTCACAGTCCATGAATGGTAGTATTGTGCTGTACTCCATGAGCCGGACCATCCTAGTAATCTAATAATAAAATAACTTGTGTTAGGTACGTCATCATAATCAAATGTTAGCTGAGGATCGTTACACCGTTCACTCCAAGCTGTCCATAATTGATTTGTAGTAGAATCGTATTGTATTCTCGGTCCACCGCGTGTATGATTATGATTGAGATATGTAATGTTATAGTCATAATCTTTAAAAGATGAATTCACGCCGCCTCTAGCTCTCTTGAAAGATGTAATGGCATTTGTATCAGGATAATATTCAACTAAGAAAGGAACATCAGTAGCAGCTGAGATTTGCGAGTCGCCAAAGAAGATGCCAGTTACTACAACTGATCCTACATTAGAAATATAAGTGGCATCAGACATTATCATACTCCAGTCACCGGTAGTACCAATATAAGGTTCTGAATAAGTGTAATCGTCAACGTTTGTTCCGACTCCTGTTAACACTCTATTACTTGAGTATGCGCCTGCTGATGTATAGTTTACAAAACAAATCCTTGACTCTAAACCTTGATCATCTGTGTTATATCCGCCGTTCATACAAAGTGTGTAACCTGAGTTTCCTCTAGGTATTAGAGTGCAACCATCATACCTATATAATGTATATACAGATGTACCGCCAAATGAGCCCCATGACATACGTTTCATATAGACAGTACCGTTTGATAGATTAGAAGGATCAATAGTAGTCATACCCAATCTAGGTGCAGCAAACTCTCCTGTCATACCATTGGCACTGTTGTCCGTGTTTTCGTTACTAAGTAGAAATGCAAAACCAATATCGCCTGTTGTAGAATTATATGACATATCCATAGGCGTCATACGTCCGTAATTTGGGTCTTGGAATGTGCCAAAGTTTGAACCGTTTCTAAATGTTCTTCTAGAAACAATTTCTCCATCAGATTTAGCAACTTTCATTATTGTAAATCTGTCGCCTACAGTTCTATCAGCCCGGGCGTTTTCTGAATAATGTATAAAATACAAATAATTAGCATCTTGTGTCATTTTAAATAGTAGACGATCAATTTCTATACGCCATATATTTTCACCGTTTTGATCGTCTGCATATATGTAATTATCATAAGGATCTTGCGGGCTAATCCATGTCCAATAACTCCAACCTTTATAACTGCTAGTTTCTCCTATATCTGCTTCTGCTAATAGACCTCTACCACCGTTATAGCCATCGGGTAAAGCAGCAGATGCTAGATAATACGTATCAGGTCCTGCACTTGTATCGTTAATTTGTACAATAACACTAGCTTGTCCATTACTCAATGAGAGAGTCATATTCTCTGTGCCCTCTGTAGTTACATCTTGTGATGTTGTAAATGTTAAGGCAGCAGTATTACTATTAACAGTAAAGTTACCAGTAATTGCACCACTTGATAAATCACTAGCACCTATACCTGTGATTGCATACGGAACTAATGTTCCGTCATCAACTTCTGTAGTAGTTAGTGTTATTGTAACACTTTGACCTTCATTGATAGATGTCGCTGATCTTGATAAACTGTATGTAGCTGTGCCGACCCAAATGGTTGTTTCTCTTGTTACAGTAATATTGTTTATATCTGTTTGAAAAACATTATTTGTAGTTGCATACCCTGATGTGTATCCAGTGCCATTAGATCCAAATGGTACTGATCCTACACTAGTAATTCTATAACTTGTATCCGTAGTAAGACGTTGTGCAGTTGCTCCCCTACTGTAGTTAACAGTATCATCAATATTAAAATCACCAATTTGTGAACTAGGAGCATATCCGTTTAAACTTTGTAACACAAATCCATCAATACGTCCTGAGGTACTTGTTTGACTTCCTGCTAACCACCAATTTTCATCTGCGTCAAGATTAAAGTCGTATGCATTAATATCAGTATAACCTGTTCCCGGAGTAAACTTTCCTTGCCATGTATTGTCTTTGGTTACAAATATATCATTGCCAAATGTAGCAGCAAAGAATTCGTCTCCTGCAGAATCAACTTGCACAAAACTTCTAAGATAATCAGTTGAACTTGTTGTAAAGTTTGCTGTAGCCATAGTTGATGAGCTAAATGTAGATCCTGATGAGTTTGTTGCTCTTACAAATCCGTGCCCGGCATACGTACCACTAGGTTGGTTAGTAGGCATATAGATATAATTTGTTCCTGAACTACTTTTTGCTATTCGACAATTTGCATAAGGATATCGTCCTCTGTTAGAATAAACAAATCTATAGTTGCTTAATACCGAATCAAGTGATGTACTAATTACAGTAATCTTTGGATATATTATAGAAGCAAATCCACCAAGTACTACACCAGCTGGTGATATTAGTACATTTTCAATATTATATGTACCCGAAGAAGAGTCTAACTTTCCGTGTGTAATCGAACTACCCCAAGTAAATTTAGATAAAAGTCCCCCTGTACCATTACCGTCACTGGCTTGTCCACCTGCAAACAATTGTCCTGCATTATTTACATCACAATCGTAATATGCTGCTTGTGTTACAGATCCACTATCACCTGAAGTACCTGATATAAATCTATCTGAATCTTCTACTAGATTATTATCAAATCTAAGAGCAATTGCATTATTTTGTCCGTCGTTTGTATAGCCTACTACAAATAATTTATCTTGAGTATCGTCATAAGCACATGATGTAAAGTAAGTATTTGATCCACTTACTCTAAATCTATGCCATCTTTCTAAACCGTTAGTTGGCGAATATTTAATTATAACGCCCCATATAGCCGAACCTACAGTAGCAGTACCTACAACGAATTTTTCTTTTTCAGCACTATAGCAAGTTTTTGATAAAGTTATATTGTTGTTACTAAATTGTATTCTATCATGAAATGTACTTACTGTTGAACTGCTATCTGTTACGACTACATTAAGTACTGGAGATCCAGTCACAGCCCCGTTTGTAGTTACCGAGTCCATTGTAAATGTTATAGTTTCTAAGTTTTCTGCTGTAGTATCTGCTGCTATTGTTAGTGTAACTTGTGCAATGTAAGTGTTGCCGCCTGAAGAACTAAAGTTTACAGTTCCGTTTAATGCGCCTGCAGAAATGTCACTATTATCAATTCCTGTAATTCCATAAGAAACACTATCGCCAGTTAACGCCCCAGTTCCAATCATACTAAAGATTATTGTTTCGCCTTCTGGAACATAAGTTTTGTTTGCAGTAACACTAAATGTAGGAATACTAGTATCAACAATGTCAACATCAACAAGTGTATTTTCATTATCTACAGTTAACCTAAAGGTTTCAAGACCTTCTGCTGCTAAGTCGTTTGCTACAGTAAATTCAATACTATCGGATCCGTCTGCTTCAGTTGTAAAGTTTCCAGTAAGACTTGCTCCGCTGATATCATCAGTAGTTACTCCAGATATTACATATGGTATAGCAGTGCCTATGTCAGCGTTAGTTGTACTTAAATTAATTGTAAAGCTATCGCCTTCGTTTACACTATTTGATGTTGTCGATAATCCATAAGTTATTGGTAATGGTTCTACGCTTGTATCGTTAATTACAGTTTGTATACTAGACTTTCCGTTGTCCAATGAAAGTGTAAGTATTTCATTTCCTTCTGTAGTTAGGTCTTCTGTTATTGTTAAGTTTAACGTAGCAAGCCCACTGGTAATTGTAAAGTTGCCTGTTAAACTTGCACCATCTATATCTGCACTAGACACACCAGTGATTGTATAAGGTACTAGTGTACCATCAGTTATATTTGTTGTAGTAAGTAAGTATCCAGCACTTGCGCCTTCGTTTACATTATTTGAACCGGTTAATGAATAAGTAGGTTTACTAGTATCTTGAATTGTTACTGAAACACTATCTGCACCACTGTCTAGTGATAAATTAAATAATTCGTTACCTTCTTCTGTTATATCTGGTGTTGTTGTAAATGTAATACTGCTACTTACTTGTGGCCAAAAGCCTGACGAATAAATTAATCCTTGCACAACAACATTTTCACCAGCTGTTGGTTCAGTAGAAAAGTTTGATGGTAAGTTTATAGTTAACGTAGTACCTGTAAGCGATACACTGTCTACAGCTAATATTTGACCGTCAAACTCTATAGTACCACTACTTACATATGTACCGCTTGGTATGTTACCAGTAACATCAATATCTACGCTAATTGGCACCGTATTGTTGTAGCTTGATACCTGGAAATTAGAGTCAGGTACTGTAAAGTTACCTGTTAAACTTACACTATCTATATCTGCACTACTTACGCCTGTAATTGTGTAGGGTACTGATGTTCCTGAAGCTACGTTTGCTGTTGATAGTGTAATGTCAAATGTATCTGATTCTTCAGTTACACTTAATGCTGTTCTAGTAAGATTATAATAAGGAGCACCAGGTGTTGGAGGCTCAATGCCGCCTCCAGGTGATGTTAACGTTATAGTTCCGAGCTGTGCTAAATCTGTGAGTCTAGGCATATGTTATCCAAATGTTGTTAATGCGCCAATTACGTTCCAGCTTGCTGATTGTCTAATTAGACTAAATGTAACTGAATCTAACTGTCCGCCGTTGCCAGAAGGTGTAGTTGCATCTAACCATAAGATAGACTGTGCTGCTCCGTCAATTTGTAAAGCTGTAGGTAAGTAAGGTGTTCCGCCTTGCGATATTAATAATGTTACAACTATAACCCTATTATCATCTGTTGGTATATTTGTTAAATTTGCAGTAAAGTTTCCTGATAAACTTGAATGATACCAAACTGCTCCAGTATCATAATCATGTTCAACTACACCTGTAGCTGAAGTTTTCATATTAAGTTTTTCTGAACTTTTAAGTATTACACCGAGGTCTATTTCGCCGTTTATAACAATACCATCTGGTGCTGCAATTGATAAAGTAGTTGCACTAGTAACTGATGCTCCGCCTACGCCTGTATTTACGAAGCTAGGAGCTGATACTGATGTTGAAGCTGCTATTGCTCCCGTAATGTTAATATTACCTGTGCCAGTAATATCACTTGTATTAAGATCTAAGTCGCCGCCTAGTTGTGGTGCTGTATCATCAACTACATCGCCGCCGCCGCCACCGCCGCCACCGCCGGTTGCTGCTATTTCGATTGTATTTGCAACAGCATCGGCAGTAAGTGTAACGTTTGCTCCTGCTACAAATGTAATTTCATCTGCGCTATCTGTTGGTGCCAGTGTGTCAGTATCAACCGTAAACTGTGTAAATGCATCTGTTTGTGGTACACTAGGTTGTATCCAATACTCGTCTCCAGAAGCATCATCTGCTCTAATGTATAACACACCGGTTGAATTATTAAACCAAATATTTCCTACTATTGGACTCGATGGAGCATTTTCACCTACTGCAATACTTGCTGATTCGTCACTACTGCTGCCTGCACCTGGTTCAACAATACTAATTGAGTTGCCCATATTTTGGTGTCTTGTACAATAGTAGTATAACGTAGTTGGCGTATCTTTAGTTACAAGCAAAAATACTCTGCGGTCAGCTGCTGATGCAAATTTAGTGCCTTTGTATATTTCTTGAGTAACTTCTTTACCATCTAGTTGATATTTAACATTGTTTTCATAAACTGCTCCAAATGCTAGTTCTCCGTTTGGTGTTTCACTAAACGAAAGGGGGTGTTGATTATTAACTCCGCCGTCTGGATTTGGATAGTATTCGTTTGTTTGATCGCTTTGATCAAAAACATATGTATAACCTATAACTAATTGTAATTCAGGAGCCGACACGTTATTAAACACGTATTTGTTACTAACTCCGTTATTATCAATTGTTGTTGTGTATTCTAAACTTGCTACACCTGCTGTACCTGTAATAGTCGACAGGTTAGCTGTGCTTGCAACTGTATATCCTCCACGGGTATTTCCGTCATATAAACGTAGCGTGTTTTCATCTCTGTTATAGAAAATTTCACCGCTTGCCCCTACGTTTCTGTTTAGGAAGTTCTCATCGCGTGGAATAATGCGTATGCTGTTACTGATTGTTTGTGCCATTTAATTTTCCTGCTTCTACTAATGTATTTATTCAAAAAACATTTACAACCCACCGCCCGAAGCATAAGTAGATATATGCACATACATCATTTTTCTAATTTCTTTAGGTCTCAAGATAACTTCTTCAATAACCCTGATAAAGTTGTTGATTTAGCTAATAAACTGGACTTTATAAAGTCTCCAGTGCATCCTGGTACACGTACAAAAAATCTATTTGAAATTAATCAAGAATGCGCAAGTTTTGGTACTTACCTTGCAAAGCGTATTGCTGACGAAATATTTATCGGAATGCGTAATCTTAAAATAGATATTAGATTCCATAAAAACGATGTATATGATGACCCTGATTGTAATGCAGGATGGATACACAACGATCCAGTAAAAGTAGCTGGTGTTATATATTTGAATCAAGGTCTGTTAGATATGCAAGCAGGTACTAGTATGTTTGCAAAAACATCTAATAGAAATTTTTCTACTCCTGATATAACTTCTAGAAATAAATTTAATTTAAGTAAAGAAATTACACAGCAATACAAACAAGATTTAGAAGATAACCATAGTCATTTCAAAGAAACTCTCAAATGTGGCAATGTGTATAATCGACTAATTGCATATGATAGCAGTATTTTTCATAGACCTAATAATTATGTTATTAATAACGGCGAACAAAGATTATCTATAATATTCTTTATAGAACATTATGAATATACACAACCAAAAAGTTTATTAAGTGTAACTCCTGATTGGAACGACCGATGATGTTACTTCGAAATGGTATGTTTGATGTACCTATCTACACAGCAAAAGCTACTAATCAAAAGTTAGTAAAGGAATACTTTGCTGATACTATTATTCCTAACTTACCTAAATCACCTAATGCAGAACAGTTAAATCTTTATAGTGATTATTTTCCAGGTGCAGATAAATTAGATGACGAATTTTTAAAGTTCTATAATACAGATATAGAAAAGTTTCATTTAAAGGCAGGCTTTAACAAGAACATAAGTTGGAACAAACGTGTCCATGCATGGTACAATGTAGGTAGTAAAGGTCAAATGCAAGAAGAACATGACCATATGGGTGGCTATCCTAGTTGTGTATATAGTGCAATACATTATGTAATATATGACAAAGACGAACATACACCAACAGTATTTAAGAATCCGTTGTATGCATTCTACGGTAATTCACATATGACAAAAAATTCTAATAATTTACCGTATGATTGGAAGAGGTTACATATACCACAAGTTCAAGAAGGCGACTTAATATTTTTTCCTTCATTTGTACCACATAGTGTTGGCGCACAAACATCTGAAAAGTTACGTGCAACAGTAGCACTAAACTTATATACACACGAGGAAACAAATGTTTAATTTAAAAAATTCGTTAGCAGAAAAACAAAATATATATGAATTTGAAATATTTCCAGAGTGGATGATAAAAGCAGGGCAAGAGCAATTTACTCAGTTTGGTTTTGAATACGGGCACCACGGAAATACATTATCTGATGGTAAGCCTTATTTTGGAAAGATGTTATATCTTTTAGAAAGTAATCATGATACGCAGAAGCCACATGTAGTAATGAACGTATGTGATGCTATTAAATACAATATACTTCCTACAGTAGATCCAGAAGGTACATTTGAAGGTTGGCAAAGAATTGCTGTGAACGGACAGTTACCTGGACAGAGTCCTGAAAAGCACGTAGACTCTACAGACAATGAACTTATTTGGACTGCTGTTTACTATGCCACTGACAGCGACGGTGATACAGTATTCTATCAGTCTAATAAGAATCCAACTACTGAAGTTTGTAGATCAACGTATAAGCAAGGAAAGATTGTGTTGTTTCCAGGAAGATACTTACATCAAGCACATACTCCGACGCAAAACTGGAGAGTTTCAATAGGAATAAGTTTTATGTTTAATACTAAAATTAATAAGCAACTTAGGATGGATCGATAATGGAACACTTACCTTTATTTCCACAGCATGTATATAAATTTAAATGTAGTAACCATGATAAAATTAAAGAACATCTTATGAAGTTTGTACTTCCTGCATTTGAAAAGAGTGAACCTAACGGCGGATCACAAAGTATTTTTACTGATTATATTCCGGGTACTGGTGCTATGGTAAACTGGAAATTTATACATAGCTTATTTTTGCCTGATATAAACAAAGCATTAACACATATAGGCTTTAATATGAATGAATGGAATTTACGTCAACGGTCATGGTATAACTTTAGTACTGATAATCAAAACGAATGGAAACATGATCACGTAGGCGGTAGTAGTACAATTAGTTGGAGTTATGTGCATTATACTCATTTAGAAGAAGAAGATGCAGGAACTATATTCTTTAATCCTGATAATCAAAATTTAAGATCTTTTTGTCCTACAAAGGATCTTGCATACTTACCTGAAATGTATTTGCACGAAAGAGAACAGCCTAAAGTAGAAGAAGGAGATATAATTTTGTTTCCTAGTTGGTTAAAACATTCTAGCCCAGCACATAAAGAAAATAAATTAAGAGTTACTATTGCAACTAACTTAATGTTGAAAACACCTAATGATACGGATGGATATTAATGCTACTAAAAGGTAACAAACCGCAGTATAATAATGAATTAATAGATTACCAAACAGGTATCTATATGGCAGATTTAAATCCTTTTGTATTTCAAATGCTGAAGAAAGATGCCATTGGGGGCATTGACAAAATAGTAGAGTCTTCAGGAAAACGTAAACACGACTTGCTAAAGATGTTTGAAGACGATATACCTAAAGAATTATTCTTTACAGAGCCTACAACTAGTAGGAAGGCATTTGAAGCAGAGTTATTAAAATTATCTCAAACTTATATAGAAACATTTCCTGACATTGAGGCCGAATTACTAATTAGTGATATAGATGAATTTTCACAAGCTGAGTTGTACGTAGAGCGTTTATGGATAAATTATCAACGCCCTACTGAATTTTTACCTTTACACTTACACACTGGGTTGTTAAGTTTTGTAGTCTGGACTCAAGTACCTTATAGCTTTGACGACCAATTAGGTATGCAAGCATATAGTGCAAGTAAAGATAGAGTAGGAAAATTTGAGTTTGTCTTTAGTAATAGTCTCGGAGCAATAAGAACATTAGATTTGCCTGTTGATAAATCTTTTGAAGGTAGAATTTGTGTATTCCCAGCTAAGATGTATCACCAAGTGTATCCGTTTTATCAAAGTGACGACTTTAGAATTACTGTATCTGGAAATATTAGAGTAAGAAAAAAATGAAAATTGAATTTATAACAGACCGTGAAACAGCAAAATATTTCTCTCCAATACCTGCAAGTACTAGTATGCCTGATTGGTATAATAGCAATATAGAACCTCGCGATACTATATATTCGTGTCCACCTGTTATGGACTTTATTAATAGCGGATATATGATTCGAAGCACATATGAATATGATGTTGACGAAAAAATAAAAGATTTTGTAAAGGGAAGAGAAATTAGTAGTGTTAACACAAGACCACAGATGCGTAAACACCCTAGCATATATACTAATACCGCATTTCCAAAAACAAAAGTTATACAAAAATCCTATGCAAGAATAGAAACTGATTTTGTTATCAAAACACCACCAGGTTACAGTTGTATGATATTTCATCCACACTATCAAGACATAACTAACTTTACAGTTCTACCAGGAATAATTGACACTGATAAACATGATTATGTACTATCAGTAGTAGTAGAAGCACATGTCAAAAATTTAAAAATTAGTCCAGGTGATATACTTGCACAAGTAGTTCCGTTTAAAAGAGATCCTTGGACATCACAAGTAAATTTAGTTGACAATATCAGTAGTCATGTGTTACAATATATTACAGGTGCATACAAGAAATTGTTTCATGCAAAAAAGGAATTTAAATAATAGTGGATAACATAATAAAGTTTATTTGTTACGACAAAACTATCGTGGATCTTTATCCGCCTTTACCTGCTTCAAAAATAATTCCTGATTGGTACAAACAAATACCAAACGAAATAATGCATGGTCAAGAAAAACATGCAGTACCTACAATTAAGAAATGTGTTCCAGTATTAGATTACCTTACTACTGGTTATGTCTTGCGGCATTCACATCAAACAGACTTTAAAGTATTAAATGAAAACGGAAGAAGAGATACTGAGTATATGTGTCCTATGAAGGATTATGTGTCAGCTCATCCGCACGAACAATGTCCTATTAAGATTGAGGGCGACAATCATAATTATATTAAATTTAACCAACCTTGGATGGTTAGAACTCCGCCTGGCTATAGTACATTGTTTTTTCAACCTTTCTATAATATGAATGAAGATTATGTAATGTTTCCTAGTGTAGTTGATACCGATACACATGACGATAGTGTAAATTTTGTTGGTTATGCTAAACAAGATTTTGTAGCTGACCCAGGTGATCCATTAATGATTGCTATGCCATTTAAACGTGACAATTGGAAGTCTGAAATTGTATACGATGACTACTTAGGCAAAACTGTTTACTCTCATTTCATAAAGAAAGTATGGCACGGAACATACGCCAAATTCTTTCATCAAAAGAAAAATTATAGGTAATTATTAGTATGTTCAATATTATTAGACGCCCTAGCAAAATACATCTTGACTGCTTTACATACCAGCAGGAGATTGTTGATTTGTTTCCAATTGCTCCTGCAATAAAGTTCTTACCCGAATGGTATAAAAAGTTATCTACTACTGTAGAGTACAAAGGACCACAAAGAGGTACAATGAAAACTTGTCCTGGAGTGGCTGATCTATTTAGAAAAGGATTTATTATTCCTGCGCATAGAGAATTTTATGCAGAAGTAGTAAATGGTACACCACGTGCAGTACCCGAAAGTGAAGCTGAAAATCACGAACCTTCACAATGGGGATCAGCACTAAAAGATTATGGACACATGAAAATTATTAGTCCATGGCGTATAAGAGAAAAGACAGGTGTTCAATTTATATGGACACAACCATTTTGGCAAAATGATACAGCTAAGTATTCGGTTCCAACTGGTATTGTAGAATACAAGTACCAACATACTACTAACATAAATGTACTTGCACAAAAAAAATTATATCCTAATAATTTTTCAATTAATGCTGGTGAACCTTTAGCACATGTTATGCCTTTGTCAGATAAAAAAATAGTATTGCATCATCATGTAGTTGATGGTATGGAATGGCAGTTAAAGCATAGTACATATGCATTTACATTTTCAGGTCAATATTACAAATACAAAAAACTAATGCAGGATAAAGGCAAATGATACGAAATATGTTTCCTACGCCGGTTTATTTTCATACGCCTAAAATTGAAGAAATCTTTTTAGTACAAAATGAAATTAAAGGTGCATTAGATGAAATAAACAAAGACAAGTTTGAAAGACCAGATGGATGGTTAGAAGATATTCAAACTAATATTAATTCACGCAAAAATACAATTGCTGATTTTAAATTAACTAATCTACATGAATATGTTAAGAAACATACATATGCATATTGTCAAGAGATTCAACCCTTTATTGGAAAACCTATCTTTATGGCACATAGTTGGGTTAATAAATCAAGTAAAGGCCAAGGACAAGAATGGCACTCGCATAGTGATAGCTTTATTAGTGGCGTATACTATTATCAAACATCAGGCGAAGATGGTGACATAGGATTAAAGAATCCTGTACCACAAGCTAAACAGGGACTATTTCCTGCAGGACAACAAGTACACGAGTATGAATGGTTTAGACCATCGCCTGGCATGCTTATACTCTTTCCTGGCTGGTTAGAACACCAAGTTCAGTTAAATACCACTAATGAAACAAGAATTACAGTAGCATTTAATTGGCTATCTGATGTTGAAGAAGAAAAAAGGAATGCTTTATGAGAAAACCGATTGAAAGAATAATTATTGCCGGTGGCGGATCTGCTGGTTGGATGAGTGCTGCAATGCTGTCAAAGCAATTTCCAGACATGCAAATTGCACTAGTTGAATCTCCTGATATACCAACTGTAGGAGTAGGGGAATCAACACTTGGAACTATTAACAGCTTCATGGATGCACTAGGTCTAAAAGATACAGACTGGATGAAAGAATGTGATGCAACATATAAGTTTGGTATTAAATTTACAGACTTCTATGAAAAAGGCCAAGCATTTTATTATCCGTTTGGTATTAAAGATACACAGAATACGCAACAAGGACTAACTGATTGGTATGTTAAGAAAACATTAAATCCGGAAACGCCTAATAATGACTTCTACGAAAGTTTTTATAGTGTTATGCCGTTGATATACAAAAACAAAGTATATGATAATGCCGACGGACAATTACCAGGATTTAGCTTTAGTTCTGATGTTGCTTATCACATGGATGCTACAAAATTTGGTAACTATTTAAGAGATAAAATTTGTTTACCAAACGGTGTAGTACACATTAAAGAAGATATTACAGAAGTTAATATAGACGGTGAAGAGTATATAACTGGACTTAAATTATCCAATGGCGATGTTATCGATGCTGATTTATATTTAGACTGTACCGGGTTCAAATCAATGCTACTAAAAGGTGCATTAAACGTTCCTTACGATTCATTTAGAGATGTATTGAAAAATGATTATGCATGGCATTGTCATTTGCCATATGACGATAAAGAAGTTGAAATGGAAAACGTTACTAACTGTACTGCGTTTGATAATGGTTGGGTATGGAATATTCCTCTATATAATAGAATTGGTACAGGATATGTATACGATAGTAAAATGTATATGGATAAACAAGAGAACGATGACGGTACTCTTGGTCCAACAAATCACGAAAATGCATTAGAACATTTTAAAGAATATTTAAAAAATACTGATTATATGCACTTTGAAAAAAATGTTGACGAGTTAGAGTTTAAACATATTAAAATAGAAAACGGTTGCCATAGAACAGCATGGAAGACTAATGTTGTTGGAGTTGGACTTGCATATGGGTTTATTGAACCATTAGAATCAACTGGACTGTTAAGTGTACAAGAAGTACTATTAAGGTTATGCGAAACATTGCACAAGCCTATAGTTAACAGAGTTTACAAAGATCAATTCAACATTGTTAATAGACAAATTATGAATGGATTTAGAAACTTTGTAGGTTACCACTTTACACTTAGTGGAAGAAGAGATACTGAATATTGGAGACAATGTACAGAGTGGGTAAGAATGGACGCTACTGTAGATGATTTAAAGTATGACGATGTACATACTAATATGGCTGAAATGGCAAATAGAATGTTACAATCACACGATCTACCAGGTGATCCGTATATGGGCGGCGTTCCGGATATATTTGTAGGTATGAATAACCTTCCTGCAAACCCTACACAATTAGGCGTTCTTGAAAACTTGTTGATAGCACGTAACGGTGAAGTACCTGAAATGTTCTCACAACAGACACAAGATTACTGGGATCAAAAGAAACAATACATTGATATGCTTGCTGAAGATGCACCATCGCATTATCAATACCTAAAAGATACAATCTTTGAACCAGTTGAAGTTGAAGACAACGGAGACATTGAGGAAATTGAAGACGAATCCGAATAATATAGTAATAGTTGGCGGCGGTAGTTCTGGATGGATGACCGCCGCTATTCTTTGTACTAGATTTCCAAATAAACACATTACATTAATTGAGTCTCCTGATATACCAACTGTAGGTGTAGGAGAGTCTACATTAGGTAGTATTAATCTATTTTTTAATCTGTTAGGATTAGAAGACAAAGACTGGATGCCTTACTGTAATGCTACATACAAACTTGCAATACAATTTACTGATTTTTACAAAAAAGGCGAAACGTTTTACTATCCGTTTGGTGATAAAGATTTTTCTAACAGTCGAGGTATTGACGATTGGATGATCAAAAAAGCATACAATAAAGACTTGCCCATTAAAGATTACTACGACACTTTTTACAGTATAATGCCATTTGTATACGATAATAAAATACCAGCTACAAAGGTTGGTAACTTTAACTTTACCAAAGATGCAGCATATCATATGGATGCAGCAGCGTTTGGTGAATTTCTAAAAGAAAAGGTATGTATACCAAAAGGTGTAAATTATATTCAAGACACTATACAAGATGTTGAATTGCATGACAACAACATACATTGTTTAAAGTGTAACAATCATACTATACACGGAGATTTATTTGTAGATTGTAGTGGCTTTAGAAGTTTGTTGCTTGAACAAACAATGAAGGTTCCGTTTACAAGTTTTAAGGACCATTTACCTAATGACAGAGCTTGGACTTGTCATTTACCATATGATGATAAAGATGCTGAAATAGAAAATGTAACAAATTGTACTGCATATAATAATGGATGGATTTGGAATATACCTTTATATCATAGAGCCGGCAGCGGCTATGTATTTTGTACTGACTTTATTAGCGAAGATGATGCATTAATAGAATACAAGCAATATATACAACAGTTAGGAAAAAATCCTAACGAACTTAATTTTAGATTAGTTAAAATCAAAAATGGACGACACGATGTTTGTTGGAAGAACAATGTTGTTGGAGTTGGACTTGCATATGGGTTTATTGAACCGTTAGAATCAACTGGGTTACTTAGTACACAGGAAATGTTACTTGCATTATGCGAGACACTGTACAATGATAACGTAGGAAGTTTACAAGTAAAAAACTTTAATTATTTTTGTGCTAATATGTTAGATACATTTAAAGAATTTGTAGCATACCACTACATTGCTAGTAGCCGTAAGGATACAAAATATTGGAAACATGTTACAGAAAATATAAGTATTGATTCAGATGAAAGCATTGATCTTGCTCATAATTATACTGTAAATCATACTACATCTAATGATAGTGCTGGATTGCCGGATATACTAGTAGGCATGCATTATTATTCACATAACCCGTTGAGTGTTGACTGGACTAGTTTTGTTACAGGAAGTCCGTTAGTTACATCAAAAAATTGGGAAAATACTGTAAGTCAAAAAAATAGACTCTACCAAAGTATTAGTGATAAGAGCCTATCTCATTATAATTATTTAGAACGATTTATATATTAAATACCTTCTGGTATGTACATAGATGATGCACCTGTGCCATCAACATCTTCATCAATGTCATCTGGATCTATCATCATACGTTCCATTTTTGCTGTTGTATCTGCTTGGTGTTGTGCTGCTGTTTTTAGTGTAGCTGCTTGAATAACACCTTCTTTTGTAGCAGGTATATTACGTGTGCCTGGTTTTGAAAATTCTTCTCTAACCAATGCGTCAGCAACACTGTCTACCATTTCTAGAATGTATCCTGTAACTTTATCGTCACAGTATTGATTTGGGTTATCTGTTACGTAGCAAAGAGCTTTGTAATCAGCATCACTTATTTGTACTGTAAATGAATGGGCCATGTTATCTCTCTCCTATTAGCTATTCGGGTTACCTAGTAAAGATCCACCGTAGTTTGCTACAATTTCATCTCTATTAGTTGTCATTTGTGTTGTATTAGGGTCTTCCCACATTCTAGCCATTTCGAGATTAACCATTTCATCTTTGGCTAATTCTACTACATGACCTACAGCATTCTCTACCCAACCTTCTGGGTCTAGTGCTTGGTTTGCTAGAACCTTATACTCCATATCTGTTATTTCAAAAGTAATGTTTCTCATTGTTTATCGTCCTTATAAGTATTTATGCAATTTGGTATCCGTTAAAGATACTATGACCGCCGTGGAATCTTGTTTGTGAGTTACGCCAGAATATCCAAACGCTTACATATTGACCAGCATTCATATATGTTCCTAGATCTGCATACAATCCGTGCGCATAGTTGTTTCTACCGCCGTGTCTCCAAATACCGTGTGGTGCTCTACCGCCGTGCATAGCAACACTACCGTTTTTACCAAAACTGAAGTGTACATATCCAGAAGTAGCGTTTGTGTCGTTACGACAATATGTTTGGAATTGGAATTGATAAAATCCTGCAACAGGTGCATAAAATCTACCATTACCGTTTTGGAAGTTAGTACCGCCACGTTGGTATGAACTCCAGCCAAAGTTTCCGTTTAATTCTCTCCAGCCATAGCCTCCGTATGAATTATTATATCTCCAACCACTAGTACCTGTTGAGTGGAACATTGGAGAACGTTCTCTAGTAACATTGTTTCCTCTAGTACGCATAGCTTCTTGGCCACCTGTAAGCAATATAGTATCATTACCGCTAAAGTTAATACCCGTATTGTTATCTCCACTTGGCCCTAATGATGTTGTGCCTGCTGAACCGTTTGATAACCTTAGGTTTGTTACTTGGTCGCCAGCTTTGTTCATAGGAGTATATCCTAAGTTACCGGTTGCTGCGCCGCCTGCAAGTTTTGAACCTGCAATAGCTGCACTTCCTGATATATCGGCGTTTGTAACAGTTCTATAAGTAACTGTTTTGCTTGATATATCAATGCTACCAGCCAGCTGTGTTCCTGAAACAGCACCGTCACCTAATTGATCTGTACCAACTTGATTGGATCCAATTTTAGTATCTGTAACTTGTGCTGCACCAATATCTTCTGATTGTAAACTTCCATCTACAAGTGCATGTGCGTCAATCTTTTTAAATGTATCATATAATGCCATGTTTTATCCTATCAAATATCCGCACCACTGTGTGTGGTCTCCGTGGTGTCTACCTTGGTTGCCGCCCCAATATGGTTGTGGCGAAACATATTGTCCGGCATTCATATATGTTACGATTCCGCACATAATACCAGGAGTATAGTTGTTTCTAACACCATGTGAGAAAATTGTGTGAGGCACTCGGCCTGTTGTTGATGTGCCAATGGAGCTGTTCTTACTAATATTCCAGTGTGTATAACCATTGGAGTTATTGTTGTTATTATAAAAATAACTTTGTAGATACACATAGTAGTAACCTGCTACAGGAGCTGTAACACGGCTGTTATTACTTGTTGTAATGCCACCGCTGGTACTATATTGGTAACTCATATTGTCAAGTTCTCTCCAACCGCCTGGACCTCCGTAAGAGTTTGCATATCTCCAGCCGCCGTTACCACTAGCTACCCAAGCTGGTCTATCAGCTTCTAATGGTCTACCGCTTCCGTCAAATTGGAATTTTAAATTACCGCCTGATCTTATTTCAATATTATCTGCACTAAATCTAAGTCCACTTGTTGTAGCGCCCGAACTAGCAACATAGTTAGCATTATCGTAAATAATTTGCCCGGACATTGTGTCACCAACTTTATTAACTGGTGTATACCCTAAGTTGTCTACAGAAGCAGAACTTGCAAGTTTTGATCCTGCAATAGCACCACTTGCAAAGTCTCCATCAACCATTGCTCTATATACTACAGTTTTACCACTAATATCAAGAGTTGAATCTAGTTTACCAGTTGTTACTGCTCCATTATTAATTTCAACTGTTTGTGCTGCACTACTAGCAAGTTCTGTTGTGCCAACTGCGCCGTCTGCTAACTTTGCATTTTCAACTTCACCGTCAATAACAGCTCTTGTTGAAATTTTCTTAAATGTATTATATACTGCCATTACTTTATCCTACCAAATGTCCACTAAAGATATGGTGACCTGCGTGGTGTCTTGAGTTGCCGTTTGCATGCCAACGAACATACAAACTTACATATTGTCCAGAGTTTAAATACAATACACTATTATAGTTTGCACCGTCGTCGTAGTTATTTCTGTTACCGTGCATGTTTATTGTATAAGGTGTTCTACCTGTTGGTGTTGTACCTTGTTGTCCGTTTCTACTAATAAATGCATGTATGTAACTGTTAGTACCGTTAGAGTTGTTAAGTAAATACCACATAGTTGAGAAGTGATACCAGCCCGCTACAGGAGCAGTGTAGCGTCCGTTACTAGTATTATAGTTTGAACCTCCATACTGATGGCTTACTTCCCAATTCATAATTGAATTTAGTTCTCTATAACCTGTACCGCCATATGAGTTAGAATATAACCATCCTGGTCGTCCTACAGCAGCAAAAGCTGGCTTTTGAGGATATCTAACTCTAGCACTACTATCAATTTGCATTGCATCATTGCCATTAACACTAAAGCGCATATTATCACCACTCGGAAAATAAATGCCTGTGTTACCGTCACTTGAACCTCTAATAGCTGGCGAACTTGCACTACCTGATGTAGTATTAAGTCTACCAGTCATAGTGTCGCCACTTTTGTTTACTGGTGTATAACCTAAGTTAGCAACAACAGCTCCGCCTGCAAGTTTACCACTTGTTATACCAGCACTACTAGACAAGTCACTATTTACAATTGGTCTATAAGTAACTGTTTTTGAACTAAGATCTAATGAAGCAGACAATTTATCTGATGTAACTGCTCCTGAAGCAATCTTAGCTGCTGTAACAGCACCGTCAGCTATCTTAGCTGATTGTACTGTATCAGCTTCGATATCTACAGTTTGAATCTGTAGGTCTACAACAGCGAACGAGTCGATCTTTTTAAATGCTGAATATAAAGCCATATTAGTTGCGTTCCTTAAGTTGTATAGATTCTCCAGCCGCGGCTGGGATTATAGTATACTAGATCAAATGCAGCGCCTTGAGTATTAACTGTTAGATCTTCGTCGAGTCCCATAACTAGTTGTCCGTTACGTGCAACTGTTAAGTTGTTTGTATCAAAAGTATAACCTGCGTCGAAAATTCGAACAGCATCGCCTTTTGCTGGAACTGAAGGAAGTGTTAATGTTAAACCTCCTGAACTCGTATCAACCCAGTATGTTTTATTAACATCTGCTGCTACACTTGTAGAAGCATCAACGTTTGGAAATTTTTGAACTTTTCCTGCGCCTACTGCACCTTGGTGTGTTTTTCTACCCATGTTACTGTCCTTATTCTGTTGCTGTTTCAAGTCCCATTACAATGCAAGTAACGTCAGCGTCATCTGATCTGACAACAATTTGTTTACCTGTATCTGCAACAATACCTGTTCTCTCAACAACACCGTAACCCAACAATTCTACATCATATTCTAAATAATCTGCATTTGTTGGTGTTCCTGATGTTGCCATTGCAAGTCTAATGTTTCTTGGACTTGCGCTTCTATTACAAAAAGCAACAGTAACAACTGAGAAAGTTGTTTCTGGTACAGTATAAACACTTGTGTCTACGCCTGCTGCAAGATCTGCTGCTCCTAATCTTCCGTTTGCCATTTTTTATGTCTCCATTTTCTTATCTTAAGAAGTAATTATATGCTATTGGTAGTCCAACTACCCCGCCTTGGAAATTCATCTTCGCTTGTATATTTATCACTGGGTCAGTGATGGTTGTAATAGTATTACCTGCAATGAAAATCTCACCAGCTGTTACACTGTTAACGTTAAGTGACGCACCACCGCCACCAATTTGTGCTTCAATGTACGCTTTAATCGCACGTTGAGTTGGCACAACTGTATCACTGTTAGCAGTGAAGAATGGGTCTGTTGAGAACTCGCTAATGCTTGCTGAAGCACCGCCTAGTGTAACTTCACCTAGTGAAAGTTCTTGGAGACCAGCAATGTTAAATGCATCAGCATTCAACGTTGCAATACCAGTTGACTGTTCAATACTGAACAAATCACCTGCTCTAAAGTTACCGTCTTGGTCAGTTGTTGTAAAGAACACCCGTCCGCCGCCGCCAACTCTTGTTTCTGTTGTTTGATCCGGGTCTATTGTAGGAAGTCCTGGATAATTAGTAGTTTCAAATCCGCCTGTACCAATGTCTAAGAAATCATGTCCTGTTAGACGTACTTGTGAGTAACGTATTCTAAGTGTTACACTATCGCCATCTACTGGAGCATCTACTACTGACATCTGTGGTGATAAGTTTAAGAACGCTGTATATGTTCCTGGCTCATCGCCTACAAACGATACAATATTAACTAGTTTAAATGTCTTGTCTGGTAAGCTACCAAATACAACGTTTGAACCAGCAATTGGTCTTTCAGTAAGTCTTCTTACAGCAACAAATGTACCTGTTTGGAAGAAGTCTGCAACACCATTTGAACTTGCAGCATTAACTTCTGCACTTGCACTAATAAATCCTGATCCTCTATTAGCAAAGCTAGGTTGTCCAACAACACCTTTGCCAACTCTTGTTTCAACTACAACATCATAAATGTTGTTTGGATCATATATGTATGCTTCTGGAGCTTCTGCACCTAAATAGTTTGAACCTGGATCTGTTAGTCTAATTTCAAATACTTTTTCACTTGCTACGCCAGCTCTACCTCTAGCTCTTGAACCAATTGTAAGTAAATTGTGGGTAGTTCCTGCGCCAGTTCCATTAACACTAAACACACCTGTACGTTGCGGATTACCAAATGCTATTGGACCACTGTTGTCTCCAACAGATATTTCTTGCCATTCGTTACCAAACTCAGAATATGCAACATTAGTACTATCTGTTCTAGTAGCTCCAAACACACCTTGACCGTAAGCAATACTACTGTACGCTCCTGATGGTAGTGTAATCTCTGACCAAGTATCTCCGCCGTCTACACTTAATGCACCTCTATTATTGTTATTACTTACAATTACAAATCTATTGTTACCATAAGCAATATCAGCCCAGTTATCTGCATTTGGAAGTGTCTGTATCTGCCAAGTTCCTGATAGTGTTGCTTGTAGTTGATCAATATACGCTACATTTGCTGTAACTTTATCAACTGCAACAAACTTACCTTGTCCATAAGTTACTAATTCATAACCTGTTGCAGGAAGTGTGCTTGCTTTTTCTGTCCAGTTAACGCCGCCATCTTCACTAAAGAAGTGACTGTCGCTACCTGCATGTACAACCATAAACTTACCACTACCAAACGCAATATCAATTGGTTGGTTAATAGTAGCACCAGTTAGTGTAGTATTTGTCCAACTTGTTAAATCGTCTGTAGCATACCAAATGTTATTAGCATTAGTACTTGTTTGTGCAACAATAACTGTAGCACTATCACGTAGTAACGAACTACCATCAAATATAAGACCAGTTGCAATTCTTACTTGACCAGTTGGTGCTGCTCCTGGAAGTGTAACTTCTGTCCATGTTGTACCGTCGACACTTAATTGTACTTCAGCGCCTGCTGTAACACTTACAAATTGTCCTGCTCTACCAAAGCCAGCAAAGTCAATGCCTGTTATTGCACCTGTTGCTGAGTTAACTGATGTTACTGTAATTGTAATATCGTTTGCTGGTGTAGCACCATCCATGCTTGTACCAGCAAGAGTAATAGTTTCTAATCTTGCGTAGTTTCTACCGCCGCCAGCAATATCAACAAAGTACTTGCTACCGTTTCTAGTAATATTAAATGTAGCATCAGCTCCAAATGTACCACTGTAAGTTGTAACTCCTACTGCGCTATAAAGTTTTGCAGTTTCTGCATAAACTGTATCTTCAAATGTTCTTGATTGAGCTCTATCTGCTGTTGTTGCGTTTGGAGCAGTTGGTGCATCAAAGAATGCTTGTGGTTCAATAACATATGTTGAACTACTGTTTGGAGCAACGATTGTTGTTCCTTTAACATGATGATCCCAACCATCAACTACCTTAGTTGCTTTACCGTCGCCGGCGCCTGCACCTGTTGCTGAAAATATCTGTCCTGGCTGTGGATTTGTTAAACTACTTATTAGTGTAAAGTCTGTTGTACCTAGTTCATCAATTCTATACAAATCACTGGTAACAAAACTACCTGCTGTTAAGACTGTTTCAGTTTCTCTAACAACGTCTGCTTGTTTAGATCCTGAGTTGTATGCTTTAACAATAGCATGTTGTCCAACACCATTACCACCTGTAACAAATACTTTCATACCCGGATAAGCACTCGAAATGTTACCGTCTGTAGCTGCAAGTGTAAGTGATGTTGTAGTACCAGACTGTGCAGTGTTTTGTACGTTTACATAACCACTACCTCCTAGTTCGCCACTTGAATCATCTAAATCAAGTATTCTAACATTAAACACACCATCGTCACGGAATTCGTCACCTTCAATAACTTCGCCATCACCTGGTCCAAATATATCATAGTTAACTACAGTATAGTCACTACCCATATGCGAATATTCAAAGCTAAACAGTTTATCTGCATCACTCTCTACTGAAACAACAGTTGCGTTATATTGTGACTTGTTATCAACAATACCTGTAATTGGTGTTTCAAAAGGATCAACGCCTTCTGCTACAGAACCAAACGACCCGTATGAGTTGTTACCGTTAGTAGCACGTATTCTGCCGCCGTTTTCTGCAAGGTAGCCAATGTGTGCATAATATGTAAACACTGACACAAGCTCTGCTCTACCGTTGTTTGTAATCCATGCACCAATACCGTTACTAATAACTTGTGTAAAGTCATTACTAACAATTGAGTCGTTACCGCCATTGTGTAGCGCACCGTCAATTTTTTGTCCAACTGCTGCGTTACCAAATGTTGTACAGTTTTGTACATATGGTGATCTTGAAATAATCCAAACATCTTCATCATTTGGACCCCAACCTGGATCTAACGAACAAACAGCACCAGCTGTTGGACGTTTAGTGCCAAAGTCATTGTTTGGACTTAGGTCGCCGTCTAGTCCTTGAAGCGTTTGTAGTCTTATACCAGTACCGTTACGTAAGTAGTAGAAATCTTCTTCTTGCGAACCAATTACACTATTTACATAGTATCTAGCTGCATAACGTGTTTTATATATACCTGGATATACACAAGAAATACTATCTGTATAATCTCTACGATAATTAGCTGGCCATGTCATATCTTCTTTAATTGCGTCAATATATGAATCAATATCACGTTTACATAATGTTGCGTTGTATTCGTATACTGGAAGTATATTCATTGTACCTGTAGTACTTTGATTAAGTGTAAGTTCGGCGCCGCCGTATGCTTCTGATATTGTAAAGTGTGTACCGTCAACAATTGTACGTACATAGTAAGTTTGACCTTCGACTATTTCAGGAACACCTGTAAGTATACTATCAAACTTAATTTCCATACCTAAGTGCAACCAGTTAGTACTTGAAATTGTAATTATGTTTGCTGCGCCAATTTCACTACTTGTACCTTTAAAGAAGTTGTTAACTTTAGTTGTTAGTTCTTCTTTAATAAATTCTTTATTAAGTTCTAATTGACGTCTTGCTGCATATACATTAAATTCATCAGTTTGTCTATTTGAACCTTCGTTTGAACCACCAAATAATACATTATCAATCCATTCAAATGTAGTTTCTAATCCTGCAATAGCTGTTGCATCACCACCTACATTTAATTTTGCTTGTTCTTTTGCATATTTAAATGATGCTAGTGAAGCTGCTTTTTGTTCATCTCTAACTTTTGCACTTGGCCTACGCAAATAACTCATTGCTGCAACCATACCTGCAAAGTTAGATCCTAGCTGCCAATCGTAACGAGCAGCATCAAGAATCAATCCAATATCTCTCATACACTTAGCTTGGTTGTATTTAAAGTCACTGTATGTTGTATTAATATACTGTATTGTATCAAGTATAATAGTAGGCTGTGCTGTATCTATAGCAGCTTTCTCAGTTTGTAATGTTCCACTAACACCTAGTGTAGCTAAGTCTGGAAATACTGTTGTAGGTAAACTATCTGTGTTACCTGCTGTAATTGCATCAATTGTAACTTGTAAATTATTTTGAGCAGTAGTAGATTCTGTACCAGTACCTGCTGTTCCTGCAGTGTTTTGTGTTTCAGTATTACCTGTTTGCGGAGTAATAGATGTTTCTTCAATGATATCATCTAAGATACTTTTCATATGTGTATAAGCTGCTGCTGTTTCAGTAATTTGACCTGCTGGGTAAGCTGCACCTGTACTACCAAAGTATGATTGAGCAATTCTTATTGAAGCACTGTTTCCGCCATATAATATATCATATCTTAAAGCATCTAATATATATCCTACATCTCTTGCACATTTTGCTGCGTCATATGTTAATGATGGATATGTAGCTGCTACATAAGCATTAACGTCAGCTGCAATAAACACTCTGTTAGCATCTAGCTGTGCAGCAGCATTTGTTTGATCTGCTGAACTTAATCCTGTTGGTAAACTTAGTGCATCTGCAAGTCCGTCACCTGGTACTGCTCCAGTTGTGTAAATTGAACTATTGTCTAAGATATCTAATATTTCATCAAATGCTGCGTTACTTCTACTAAGTGCAGTTGAATCAGTTAATGCTGCGCCTGCTTGACCTTTTGCAAATCTAATAGCACCTGAAGTTTCTGTACGCTGTGTTTGCAAGTTATATGCATTTACAGGGCGTGTATATGAAATACCGTTGAACACTGCATTATAGTTTGTACCTAATGCAACGTCTAGTGCAACGTCTGTAAGTATGCGTCCTAAGTCTCTACGACAAGTTGTAGCATTATATCTAAAGCTACCAAAGTTTTTGCTTATAAAGTCAATAGCACCTTCTTTAATATCTGTATACTTTGTAAGTAATGTTGTTGAAGCACCTGTAAGTCCTGCTGCAACGCCTGCTACATTTGGATATGTGATTGTTGGAGCATTGTCAGGTCCTAGATTAATTATTGTAATAATATCATCTACTAAGCCGTCAATAGCTGTTGACGCTGCAACTGAGCCGCCATCGCCTAAGAACTGAGCTGCGCCACCTGTTGAGTACTGTGGACTAACTGCTGTACTTCTACCTATTTGCTTTAATACATCTTTTAAGTGTGTATATGCAGCAATAGTTGCTGTTTTTTCTTCACTATCAATTTGTAGATTACCTGTACTACCGTCATAATATGCAAGACCTGCTTGAATACTTTGCCAGTTACCTGTATATACTAAGTCGTATACAACTGCATCTGAAATAAATGCAACATCTTTTTTGCATGATGTTCTACTATAATCTAAGTTTGGATACTGGTCTTTAATGTAAGCAATAACTTCTTGTTGTATAAACTCTTTGTTTGTACTAATCATGTCAGCTGCTTTTTGAAAATCTCCATCTGTTGAAGCACTTGCTGGAATTTCTCTTCCTAGCTGTGTTTGTAATGAAGAGTCAATATTTCTTATTAGTATTTTTGAAAGCATTTCTGCAGAATCTCTTTCTGCAGGCTGACCTAATGGAAATTGTGCAAACTGAGTTACGTTATTTCCTGATGTTGGCGTTACGGAGGTACCGTCTACAACATCACCAATAATTTCAGTAAGTCTGTTTAATGCATGATGGCTAAATCTAAAGTCCTTTCTAGGAGTTAGTGTAGCGTTTGTTGCTTTTCTAGGTTGTACGTTAGTTGAACGTAATTCGTCACCTATAATACATGTTTCTGCTGGAACACGTATCGGAAGCACTTCAGTATAAGTACCTGTTGCTACTTTTACTAAACTGTTCCTAATTTCTCTGGGTGGTACATTAGTATCCACACCTGCTGTTACTGCATCGGTAATTATTTCACCGAGCGATTGTACTCTTTCAAATACTGTAGCCATTAGTAGTATCCTCCGCCGTCATTGTCGCCACCGCCGTAGCCGCCACTACCAGTTGCATCTGGATCTTGGATAGATGCGTTAACGCCCAATGCTGTTCCTGTAGAGCCTCCGGCTCCGTTATATTCTAGTGTATCTAAGCTAGTAAAGTTAGTATCAAAATACTGTGCAACTACTGCTGTTGAATTATCACCGTTTGTTGTTTGGTAATTTACTGCTGGTGCTTCACCTAGAAGCACTTTTTGTATCAATGCAATGCCGTAGTTAATACTAGCTACAGTTTCTGCTTCTTGACCAAGTGCATAAAATTTTCCTGGATCTCTTACATAACGTAATGCTGCTTCTCTTGATTTTACATTTCCGCCATGTGTTAAATCATATATAAAGGCGTCAACAATGAAACCCATATCTCTTTCACATTTTTCTTGTGCATATGTAAATGCTGCTGTGAAAGGAGCAATGTCATTTGTTACTTGATAATCTGTCCACTCAACAATTTCTCTTGTTATAAATTGTCTGTTTAATTCTAACATACGTGCAACTGCTGGAACTCTTGATCCATTTTCAATTGCTTCACATGCATATCTAATAGTTTTGAAAGGCTTATCAATTGTGCGTCCTGCATCTGGAGCAGGCTTATCAACACCATGTGGTGCAACATAGTAAACATCGTCTGTTGCGCCCAAGTATGACCATTCTGGAATTGCTCCGTCGCTTACACGTAATACTTGTCCTTCGCTGCCTACTGGTAATCTTGTTGGACCTGCACCGCCGTAATAAACCAAGTCGCCTTTTGTAGTTAGGAATTCTGCTTCACTACCAACTGTTAGAACGTTCCAGTATGTACCTGTTGCGTCTAGGTCTGGACGTGAATTTTCATTTCCGCCTCCGCCTGCGCCAACTTGTACTGTTGAAAAGTCATCACCTTCTGACCAGTGTGCATTTACACAAACATAACTGCTTGATCCGTAACGTACTACATCACCTAATATATAACGTGAATCATCTACCCATGCGCCCTTCCAATTAAAGCCACTGTTTAGTCTTGTCCAATATGTTGCGTCTGGTGGTTCATTGTTATTACTGTCTTTAATACACAAGTATGTGTATCCGCCGTGCTTAACAACTTCACCAACTTTATAATCTTGGTTAGTTGAGTCTTCGCCCCAAGCGTTTAAGAATCTAAAGTTTTCTGTAAATAGCTGCCAGTTATTAGGATCATCTGTTTCATCTGTTGGACGTGATCCTGTATGGTTTTCTAATGCTACATACTGATTACCACCGTATCTAACAACATCACCTTTTTGGTAAACTTTGTAAGTATCCCAATCATCTTCAAATTGGAAACCTTGAACAAACTGTGTCCAATTTGACTCATCTGTTGAAAAGTTATTAGTACTTGAATGAGCAGTTGTTGCAAGCCAAAGACTTGCACCGTACTTAACAACATCATTTATTTTATATCTTGTTGCAGAACCTTGCCAGTTACCTTTGTATTCAATACCTGCATTAAGAACGGACCATTTAGATTGATCTGCTTCTAAACCAAGCGATGCTGTTGCTGACGATGTATGTGGAGTAATACATACATATGAATAGCCACCATATTTAACTAGGTCGTTTATTTTATATTTTGTGCTTACTGACCATGTACTTTTGAAGTCTAAGCCTTCGCCAAAGACATCCCAGTTTCCAATATCAGCTTCTAATCCGTCATCAGCAGATGCTTGTGATGTATGTACTGCTGTTGCTACATACAAGCGGGCGCCGTATTTTACAATGTCATTAAAGATGTATGCTGTGCCTGTTGACCAGTCACCTTTCCACTGAAATCCATCACTGACAATATTCCATTTTGGCGGAACAACGTCAAAGTCACTATAAAAGTTTGCCTGACTTTCGTGTCCAATGACACAAATATACATTCTGCCGCCGTTAAAGACAACATCGTCTTTATAGTATGTGGTACTGGTTGTCCAATTGTTTTTCCAGACAAACCTAATTCTACCTAGTTTAAATTCTGCCATTTTCTACTCCGCTCAAAGTATTTATCCTAATATGTTGATTGCTCATTTTTCCTTAAAAACTACCGTCACTAAAGTCATTGTCAATGCTAAAGTCATTTCCGCTTTCGCTTAGAATGATCATTTGCTTAACTATTGTTCCGCTAATCTCTGCTCCTTTATCAATTACCATTCTTCTCGGTAATAATATTTCAATACCAGTTGTAGTGTCAATATACTGGTCCTCTGTTCCTTTGTTACCTAGACGTGTAACACCTGCAATAAGTGTTCCTGTTTCAAGAGCACTACCACCTTGGCTAAGTCTGTTTTGCAAGAATGTTGCTATTGCTCGTTGTGTCGGAACAACGTTGTTACTATCTTCAGTAAAGTTTGGATCTGTTGAGAATTCTCTAACAACAGCACCCGAACCACCAAGTCTAACTCCGCCTAGTGCTAATTCACTCAACCCATCTAAGTCAAAGAACTCAGCACTAATTGTAACAATACCTGTTGCCTGTTGCACACTAAACAACTCACCTGCTCTAAAGTTACCATCTTGGTCTGTACTTGTATAGAACACTCGTCCACCGTTTTCTTCTTGTACTTCGTTTTCAGGTGCAGCAACAAAGTAAGCACCGTCTGAATAAACATCTGGATAGTTTGTTATTATAAAGTTTCCTGTTCCGATATCTAAGAAGTCGTGTCCTGAAATACGACACTGTGAATAACGTTCACGTATTGTTATTACAGTAGCGTTTTGAAGACTGTCTAAGTTTTCTATAATAGGTGTAAGTTTTATTCCTGCTTTTAATTTTCCATTATCATCAGCACCAAGTGGTGTTATCTGCTGTACTGTGAAAATCTTTAAGTCGTCTTCGTTAGCAGTGTCTAAGTCTGGAATACTTGCAAACAAGAACTGTGCACCTGGTCCTGGATATACGTCTAAATTATCTACAACTATATCTGCACCAATTGGAATAATATCTGCAAAACCGTCACCACTTATGTTTGCTCGTGTGCTAGATGTTCTATATCCAAAACCTCTAAATACAAAGCTAGGTTGTGCAAGAACGCCGTTGCCTATTCTGTTTTCTGTTAATACTGCAACTGAAAATGCGTTATCAACTATTGTTATTACAGCAGGATCTTCTGCTGTATACCCACTACCTGGATCCCAAACTTTAATTTCACTAAACACACCAGTATTAATATTAGCTCTCAATTTTGCTCTACAACCAGTAAACACTCTACATGTTCCGTCACCAATGTCATTCTCAGCTGTTAGCATCCATCTGCCTCTGCCTTCAAACGAACCAAATGCACATGATCTATATTTTTGTCTTGGGCTTGGTAGTTCTCTGTTGGTCCATATAATTCCATCTTCAGATGTTGCTGCAAATGTAGTTTCACCAAAAGTCGGGTCCCGTCCAACATCTCTACTACCTGTATCACCTACTGCAAAAAATATGCCTTGTCCGTATCTAATTTTAGTCCAGTTATGATGTGATGATCCGTCTTGTTTTGGCATAGTTGCTGATGTCCATGTTTCGCCATCAAAACTATATGCTGCTTCACTGTTTGTTCTTGATATAGCAACATAACGGTTGTTACCGTATGCAATACTTTGCCAATCAGTAACTACCGGAAGTGCATCTTCGTAAACTGTCCATGATCCTGTACCAGCTGTCGGCGATGTTGCAATTACATTATCAGCATTTGATAATACTACAAACTTATTTTTTCCGTATGTAATTGACTGCCATTGTGTTGCTGTTGAGTCACCAACTCCTCCGGAAGTAACATCTGGAAATACTTGCTCAGTCCAAGTTATGCCATCTTCTGATATTGCATAATCTTGAGAGTTTGCTGCAATAGCAACAAATTTATTCTTTGCATATATTACATCTATCCATTCTCTGTTTTGTGGTAAGAATCCTCTAGTCCAATTTATGCCATCTAAACTATATGCCATTCTTGCTGATGCATCTCTAATTGCAACAAATCTGTTGTTTCCTGCTGCTACTGCTGTCCAGTCTCCTGAATCAGGCAAGTCAGCTGGTGACCACGAGTCTCCGCCATTACTAGAATATGCTGCACTTAGTGAACTTTTAAGTACTGATACAAACCGTCCTTCTGTACCTATACCTGTTGTTGTAAAGTTTGAAATACTGTTTGTACTATCATTTGATATTTCTGTGACAGTAATTACAATATTGTTAAGTGGTGTTGTACCGCCAACTGATGCGCCAACAATTGTAATAGTATCGCCTACAGCATATCCTGCTCCATCAAAACCGTTTCTTAATGTTACAACGTAACTTTGTCCTGTCTTTGTAACATTAAATCTAGCAACTTGTGCAACTACATCAGTAGTTTCTCCTGTACCAAATTCGCCTGCAATATCTAAGAAAGTTTCAGTTGTGCCGCCAAAGGCAACATCTACCCAGTTACCGTTTCCTGGAATAAATTTTTGTTCTGCTGTAAAGGCAGGAGCATTTACAGTTAATCTTGGTTCAATTCTATATGTTGTACTGCTTATAAGTTCACTAGCAATTTCAGTACCTGCAACAACATGATCCCAACCTGGCTCATCATTACTTTCTTTATAAACAGATGCTACTTTTGTTACTGAATTGTAAGATTGTATATATCCATACTGTCCTGTACCTACGCCTGATGTAATAAGAATTCGCTGCCCTGTATACGCTGCTGCGTCATTATCATCTGCTGTTGCAAGAGTAATAGTAGTTTCGTCACCATCTTGTGCGTTGTTACCTTCAAGTGTATATCCACTGCCGCCGGCGCTACCTGAATCTGGTGGTGTAAGCAATCTTGCTTCGAATAATCCGCCATCTCTTATATCTTCAAATACAGCATTTGCTTGTGCTCCTGAACCAGTAAATGCAACATTGGCATTTGTATAGTTTTGACCTGCGTTACTATATTCTAAGTTAAGAATAAAGTCACTAACTTCGCCAGCGAACACTGCACTTACTTGTGCGTCTTGATTTCTGTTAAACACTGTTGCAGTTTTAGAAATTTCGTTTGGATCAATACCTTCTGCTACTGCTCCGTATCTACCATATGAGTTGTTACCGTTTGTTGCACGTATAACTCCGCCTTGTGTAGCTAAGTATCCAACTTGATTATAATATGTAAATACGGACACAAGTTCTGCTCTACCATTATTATCAATCCATGCTCCAATACCATCACTTAATACTTGTGTAAAGTCGTTAGCTGTCATTGACTTATTACCACCGTTGTGTAATGCTCCGTCAACTTTCATGCCAATACATGCTGTACCTAATGTTGTTACACCTTGTATATAAGGTGATCTAGTCATAATCCAGCAACGCTCATCTTCTGGTCCCCAACCTGGATCTAGTGATGCATAAGCACCAGCTGTCGGACGTTGGTAAAATTCAAATACTCCTGGAGGATTAAGTACACCTTTAAGACCTTCAATAGTACATTGTCTCATGCCTGTTGCATCTCTAAAGTAGAACATATCTTCTAAGTTACTACCTAAAATATCATTTGTGTAATATCTTGCAGCTAGTTTTGTTTTATAGTTTCCTGGATATAATAAATCATATCTTAGTGCTTCAATTAATAGACTTATGTCTAATGTAACTTGCTGTGCTTTATAATCGTAATATTGCTGTACTGTTTTAACTTCACTTGTTAAATCAACTGGGTCATCACCTACACGCTTCGATACTTTGAAAGTAATATTATCTATAATGCTGTGTACATAGTAACGTACATTTGCTTCTAGGCCGCCAATTGTATCTGCAAATTTGATAGGTAACCCTACAGTCAAGTTACCTGTTGCACCAATTAGCCAATCTTCTGAACCATTAGCACTTGTAACATCTGCTCTAAAGTTATCCATAGTAGCTGTTGCTTCGCCAATTATAAAGTTTCTATTGTTTAATAAAATATCGCGAGCATAACCAACTTCAGTTGACGTTTCGGCGCCGTTGTTACCTTCAGTATCTGCAACATTACCTATACTTCCTATGTAAAAGTCTAAATAGTCGTCATATGTATCAAGCAACACTTGTAAGTTATTAGTGTTTGTAGAATCTGATGCAGGGAATGTATTATCAAAATCAAATGTATTGCCTGGAGTTTTTTCAAATTCGCCTCCTGACAGCATATTTGGCATAATTGCTCTTAATCTAGCAATAACTGTTTTTCTGTAAGAAAGATCGACTGCTAAGTCAGGATCAGGTGAGCCTGCAGCAATTGTTGTTGAACGAAGTTCGTCTCCCATAATTACACAATTCTTTGGTACAATAATAGGCAGGGTTTCTTCAAATCTACCTGTACTAATAAATATTTTACAAAGCTCGCCATTAAAGTTTTTATCAGCATATTCAGCTGCATACTTAACTGTTCTAAATGGTAAATGTATTGATCCTCTTAAAGTATCAGTTTCGTCGTCAATACCGTCAAGTGAAACATATAGTTGGTTTGATGCTTTAGAATAATATTCATAACCTAATGTTTCATTATCGTCTACCATTAGTACTTGTTGACGTTCACCGATAGGTACGTTAGTTACATCAAATGTTGACCCGTCACCTTGTAATCTACGTGAAAGATTATAAGTTAGTAAGTCACCTGTATTGTTCATACCAACTGTGTTACCAGACTGTACTAATAAGTCCCAATAGTTAAATCCACTACCGTTATCGCCCGGAAAGTTGTTATCTGTTGATAAGTGTGACTGAGAAGCATAATATGTGTTACCAAAGAAGTTAACAATATCGCCTCTACCATAAGTTGTGTCTTGTGTCCAAGGACCTTTCCAATTTTGTGACGGAACTACAAGTTCCCAATCGTTATCGTCTAAATAATCAAGTGTCGAACCGTCATTAAGTGTGTTTCTTACACATCTAAATAATTCACCACCCCTACGTACTAAATCACCTGTTGAATAAGTTGCAGTTGCGTCCCAGTCGCCTCTAAAGTTGTTAGAGTGTGAAACTTTTAACCAAGTCGAACTTGAATCAATAAAGTCTGGTTTTTCACCTGTTGTAGACGTAATAGCTAGGTATACGTTACCACCGGATCTTACTAAATCTCCTTCTTGATAACTATTATCTGCGTTCCATTCGCCTTCTGTGTTTTGTCCTGGAAATTCTACATTAAAGTATCTGTTGTCAATTGGGTTAGCACCACTGTGTCCTACTGTACATTTCCAAATAGAACTACCATACTTAACTAAATCATTTTTTCTATACCTTGTTCCAGCAGCATAATTTCCTACAAATTCAACACCGTCTAAGAACACTTCCCATTTACCTGCTGAGTCATCACCAAATTCGTCTTCAATACCAATTAAAGCACTTTGACTTAAATGTCCTACTAAACACTTGTAAACAATACCGTTGTACTTTACTAGTGCATTTGGACCGTAATATGTTGTTGGAGCCCAAGGTCCTACAAATTTATTTCCTATTGCTAACACGCTCCAGTTTGTTATTTCAGCTCCAAACTCAGCAGCAGTATGCGCAACTACACAATAATATAATGTACCTGAATATAATGTAACATCACCTAATCTGTACTCGTTACCAATTGTCCAGTCACCAACAAATGTTGATTTACCGTCTGTCATTACTTTCCATTTTGGCTGTGATACCGGTGGATTTGAATTAGGTAATATGTAATCTAAATCAACGTAGAAGTTTGCGTCAGCTGTGTGTGTTACAACACATACATATGATTTTGCGCCATGTCTTACAACGTCATCTCTTTTATAACTTATGAAAGGTGTCCAATCACCTGTCCAGTTATACTTAAATCTTTCTAAATTAAACTCTGCCATTTAAAAACCCCTTAGTATCCTTCTGCTGAAATATTTTGCGGATACTCATATCCTTCACTAATTCTTAATATAAGTTGACCATCTGCTGGATCAACGTAGTACAATATTGATCTACCATCCCATTTAATTTGAGGATATCTTAAATTTTCATAAAGAAAGTTATGATCTTCATCAATACCGTCTAAGAAATCAATACCTTCTTCAAAGTCTGGAAAGTTTCCATCTGCTGTTCCAAGATCGTTAACTGTAACTGTTTGTTCTTCGCCGCCTTGTAACTGATCGGATCTAACTAGAAATAGTTCTCCGTCATCGTTTCTGCGCATACCGTAGAAATAACGTTTAATAATTCCGTTTACTACGTCTTGTGGATTGTTACCTACATAATATGACATATCTATTTCCTTATGTAATCTCTACGTAACTTAATACGCAATCAATTGAATCGTTTACACTTGCTTGTACAAGTAATTTGTTTGACGGTGCAATAATTAATTTTTCACCTGTTGATACTACTCGCAAACTTGTGTTTGCTGGCAACAATGTTTCTTTTAAGTAGAAACCAGTAACACTAGTATCATCCTGTATTAATACACTACAGTAAACAAAACTAGTAGTTAAATTTGTTAAACTTAGTCCAATCACTGTTGCCCTGTTTGCTGGCGTTGTCTGTAGAATTTCTACAGGCTTTGTGCCAATTTCTTTTATTACGTTATTTCTAAAAAATGTTGCCATTGTGTTATCCTAAGTATAAAACTGTTTCTACTGCTAAGAAACCTGCGTCAATTGTTGTAATAGCACCTGTTTGTCCAGCAACTGAACCCCATTGCAATCCGTCGTATGCTTCAACTCGTCCATCTGACGTATTAAATCTTAACATACCAACTTCTGTGAAAGCTGGGGCCGGTCTATTAAGGTTTGTACCTACCGGAATAACAACACCGTTGGTGCCATCAATTTTTACGTACCCGTTACCTGTGCTAACAAATTGTGTTATACTATCAGTAACTGTATTAGTAATTTTGTTATCATCAAATGCAAAATTCTCTAATAATACGCTGCCTGTTCCTTGTGCCTTTAGTTCTAAATCTGTATCTGTTGTAACTGTAGTTATCACATTAGTGTCGATTTCGATGTCATCTACGGTTAATCTTGGAACTGCTAATCTTGTTCCATTAAGGTCTGCTACAGTAGTGCCTGCAATATCAAATCTTATAATATTGTCATTTGCACCTTGTGTTTGTTCAGCTCTAATTTGTGTATCACCATCAAGATCAATAACACCATTTAGTTGTATCCAGTCACTTCCATCGTAACCTTCAAATCTGTTCAACTGTGTATTAAATCTTACAATGCCTGGTTCAACTGCTGGTCTTTCTGCTGTAGTACCTGTTGGAAGTTTTATAGCACCAGTAGTTTGTATTTTTACATATCCGCTTGCTGCTGCTAAATTTATATCTGATGTACTTGAAACTGTAATGTCGTCTACAGTCAAGTTATCAATTACTATACTACCTGTACCACTTGATCTTAATTCTAAGTTAGCGTTTGTTGCTGTAGTAGTAATATAATTTTGTGTGATTCTTATATCGTCTATTTCTGCTTGATTAGCCCAAATATTTTTCCAAATTCTACTAGGAGTACCTAAGCTATATGTACTGTTTTGTGCAGGAACAATATCACTGTTTATGCCAGCTATAAATTCTATTGCGTCAGATGCTTCATCACCAATTGTAATGTCGCCGCCAATTGTAACATTACCAGTAACATCTAAGTTTCCTGTAATATTAACATTATTGTTTAAATTAATTTGATCACTTGCAGCAGTTACGTTAACGTCTCCTGAAAGGCTTTCTAATGTATTACCACTAAGTCTTAAATTACCTGTGTCAATTCTATTGCCGTCAACAAATGTAGTGTTGCCGCCATCTGTGAAAGTAAGTCCTTGTCCAGCAGATACATTAAAGTTAGAACTTGTAAATGTTATTACGCCAGTTTCTTGGTTAACGTAGAACAAGTCGCCTACTCTAAAGTCGCCTTTATGGTCAACTGAGTTGTATCTTACTTTTGCATTGTTTAATTCAACTACTTCGTTTGCTTGTATAACTGTTGTTGCATCGTTAGTAACTTCTTTGCCGTTACCAATGTATGCTAAGTTTTGTCCAATTGCATATACAATAACCCCTGGACCGTCGCCCCAAATACCATAGTTACCATATACACTTGCACTACCAATCATTCTAACTTCTGCGCCGAAATCTGTGTAATCTGCAAGTGTAATTCTAGTTGCTGTTGCACCGCCACTAAATCTAATATCTTGTGCGTAAATTACTTCATCTTCAAAAGTTGTAGACTCATCAACTCCGTTAAATCTAAGTAATAATACTGTAGTAGGAGTTGCATATAAATTTACTGTAGGTGCAGTAAAGTTTGCAGTATATATTGCTGTACCTTTTATAACTCTAACATCATCAAAATGACCTGTTGTTGCATCAGATGCATCATGTGCTGCACCAATTGTTAATGGTTTAGCAGTTCCGTAATCATTATTATCAGTGTAAGTTGTACCTACTTGTGTTCCGTCTACAAATAATTTTGTATCAGTGCCGTTACGTGTTAAAGCAATATGATGCCATGTTGTTGCTGATATTGCGCCTGCTGCTGTAATCTTATTTGCATTGTCAGTAAAGTAATAAAGAGATCCATTACTTGTTTTAAGCATTGGAGCAACGTCACTATCAAGTGCTGCTCTTAAATCTATTAATACATTGTTGGTTGCAGGTGTTGAAGGAAGGTAAATCCAAGTTTCAATTGTAAAGTCGCCAGTTCCAAAACCAAAATCATTTTGTGGCTGTATACTTGCATAATCACCAGTGCCGTCAACTTGTAAACTTGCTGTACCAAACTTTTTGATAGATGTGTCAAGTTGTGCGTCACCGTTTGCGGTAACTTGTTTTCCTGGGCGTTCTTCAGCTGTTTCAAATCCTGTAACTTTTCCACTTACATAAAATTTGTTATCTGCATCAACACTTTCGACTGTGCTTGTTGCTAATACTGTTACTCCGTCTGTATCATAATATGTTACAGTTTCGCCTTGTGTAATTGTTCCTGTTAAATCACTAACACGAAGTGCTGTTTTGCCAACACTTGCTTTTCCGTCTGTGCCATCAACACAGTATACGCCTCTATTAGCAAAATATGTAAAGCAGTTTAGCCATTCTATTCTAACACCATTTGTAAATGTAACAGCATCAACTCCAGGAGTAATAAATGTTACAGCGTGAAATAAACATGCTGCTTCTTTACTTGCAGGCGTTGCTAAACTTCCGTCTAAGTATGCACCTTTACCTGCATCACCTGTATTAAATCCTCTTGGATCTTCCGCTGTAGTTGTTGTACCTGTTGTAATAACACTTACGTTTCTTATGTAAGGTGATCTGCTGTTTACTTGGAATGTTGAATTAAACTTAAATGCGTAACCTGTGTTGTTGCCGGCATCAAAATTAAATCCTGTAATTGTTAATTCTTCAACTGTAGTTTCACCATTTAGAATAAACGCATCATTAGTTACTGTACCAGCAGTTGGTTGTATTGTAACACTTCTCAAACTATGTCCGTGTACATTTACACCTGTAGGTATTGTAAGTGGAAACACTTCTGTATAAACACCAGGCATAATATAAACAGTATCACCTGCTGTTGCTGTTGTTAATGCTTGTGCTACACTAGCATATGGTGCTTGTGGATGATCACCTGAACTAGCATCATCACCATTTTCTGCAACAAAGATTGTATTGCCTGGGCGTAGATTTAAATCTATGCCGTCAACTATTAATCCAGTTGTATCAATTGTTCCTGCAAAGAAATTTTGCACATAGACATCACCCCATTGCTTACCTCCTAGATCAGGATCACTACCTAAGCTGTATGTGTTATCTATGTCTGGTATAATATTACTGTTTACTTCAGCATTAAATGTAATGAAGTCTGTATCAGCATCACCAATAGTAATTTCGCCGTCTGCTGTAATATTTCCTGTTGCAAATATGTTACCTGTTACGTTCATGTCAGAATGTACTTCGACACTACCAGTTCCGTTTGGTCTAAATTCTATATTTGCATTTGTATTGTCTGTACTAATAACATTATTTTCTAAATTAATGTCATCAATTTCTAATCTGTTTTGATATACTACATTGTCGCCTGTACCGATTGTAAGTGTGCTATTTGTAGTAGATATTGTATCACCAGAGAATTGAACGCCGCTTATATCGGCGAATGTTGTTGCTTCAACAGTGGGGGTGCGTACTATACCATTAACATCTAAATCGAATTGAGGATTTGTTTTGTTAATACCGATGCGGTTGTTATTCACATCTAGATAAAGTAAGTCAGTCTCAAAAGCTAAGTCTACTCCTTCACGAAGTAAGTTTTGCTTCAAGAGCGGACCGGATATGCGACCAACAGCCATCTTTTCTCCTCAATACGGGGATCCTGTCCCTCTAGCCTAATTCTCACCCTTACGGTTCTTTGCTGGCTAACCACAGTTTGTCCCTGCAAGTATTGGTCATACGTTGCATTAATAATATTTATCAAAAATAAAGAAAAGGGCTACGTTAGCCTAGGATTAACGTCCATTCGTTACTAAGATCTTCCATAACTTCATTAGTTACAGGATCTTCTTCTTGACCAGTACCTGGTATCCATATTGTACCATTGTATACTTCTTGTTGCTTAGAACCTATATTAAATCTTATTGCACCAATTTCAGGACTAACACTTTCATCAGTAGAATATCTAAGTGATAAATCAGTAACCCCAAAATTATCGCCATCATCTAATGATGTAACGTTTTCAAACAATCTAAATTTAACTTGTGATATATCTGTACTTACTTCATCTCTTGTCGCATCAATATTAAATCGTAGTTGCCACCAGTCTCCAATACCTACAGTATCAAAACTAATATCGCTAGACGGATTTACACTAACTTCAAATCCTGTTTGAAAATCTACTTCATTAAGCAAACTAGTTATATCAATATTTGTTCCGTTGGTGCTTGGCAAAAATACTGCACTGTCACCTGCATCTTCTGTTTCGCCTATTCTATATGTTACACCGTTAATTGTTACATCAACATATTCTGTATTATCACCAAAGTCACCTCTAAACTCAATTGAAGTAATAGTTGCATTATCAGGTTCAAATCCTAACAAGTCTTCAATATTTAATCTAAAGGTTTGATTGCTTGCATTTGACGAACTTCCAATTTCAGATGTTGTTATAGATCCATTTGCAGCAGGAATAGCAAGTCCAAATACGTCTAATGGTACTCTAACTTCAAAGTCAGACCAATCAGCTTGTTCTGCTGCTGTTGCTCCTGATGCAATAGTTCCTATAGTTTGCCAATTTGTGTTATCATCTGACCATTGGAACAACAATGTTTCTAAATTTTCTGGACGCTGTCTACCATTTGATCCTGTGCCAACAATAACTTTACCTTCCAAAGAAGCTCCGCTAAAGTTAGTAAGATCAAGTTCGCTTGTTTCTATGCTAGTATTAGATGTACTTGTAAATAGATAGTGTGTGTTAGTTGCAAACCCTCCATTATCACCTACTCCGGTTCCTGCAGATTGTATACTTACACCACCAGCTGTTGTTGCAAAAATATTAGATCCAGTAACAGTATTTGTAGCAATACTTACTGCTGATATATCATCTATTGAAACTTGACCACTTGTACTAAGGAACGTACCTGTAGTACCTACAAACTTTATAAATCCGTTATCTGTAGTACCTAATATCATTGCCCCAGCAGGATTATTATTTGTAATTATATTATCTCTAATATATTCTTGATCATTTAATCGTATAGTTTCGTTTGTTGTTCTGCGTAGTTCTAAATTTGCATTAGTTTCGTTAGTAGTAATTACGTTATCGTTAATTAATATTCCGTCACTTTGTAATCCGTTTATTTCTAAACCCATTGCATTAACTTCGCCAACTTCTATATTATTAACATAGAAGTTTAAAGTATTATTTGTTTTGTGTGCAACTACTTTTGTTCTTTGATCATCTGAGTATACGCCTCTAAATGTAATCCTACCATCGCCGTATCCTTCAAACAATCCTGTTTGTGTGTTAAATCTTAATGCAGACTGATTACTAATTTGTTGAGCTGTTGTACCATTAGATAGTACAAATTTTTCACTTTGTATATCAAGGAAATCAGTTGTGATATTTAAATTTAGATCTCCGGCATACGTACTAATAACATTATCTCTAAATGTAACGTTTTCCAACGATACAACTCCTGACCCGCCGTTGCTAAGAAGTTCTAAATTTGCATTAGTATCTTTAGTAGTTATTTGGTTATCAAAAATTTGTATACCATCTAATTCTGCTTTACTTAGGTATGCAACATTCCATCTGTAACTAGAAGATCCTAATATATGTTCTTGTGTGTTATCAGGATTAAGATTTTGATCAATGTCTACATTAAATGTAACTGTGTCTTGAAACTGATTACCAAAAGTTATTAATGTCCCATCAATAGTAAAGTCGCCTGTCATTGACAAGTCTTTTTTCATACTTACATTATTTTGTAAATTAGTTGTTGAAGTTGCCGCAGTAACATTTACATCGCCTGATAAAGAAAATAATGTGTTACCAGCAAGTCTTAAATTGCCAGTATCTACAGCTTCTGAACTTAATAATGTTCTACTATTGGTTCCTTGTATAGCAAGGCTATTTAATCCATCAAAATTCACATTTGAAGTGTCAATATTTGTAATACCTTTGTCTAAATCTACAAAGAAATCATCACCAACATTAAATTTACCTACTTGATCTGTAGCACTATAGAATATCTTACCAGTATTAAGCTGTAATGCTACTTGAGACGAATCAACAAGTGTAGCATCATTTGTAATATCTTTACCAACACCGATGTATGCAAAGTTATGATTAATAAGATACATTATTGTACCATCACCGTCTGCTTCAGCACCAATGCCGCCGTATACGTTTGCAGAACCAATTGCTCTTACTTCTGCTCCGTATTCAACTGTGCTACCATCTGTACTAGTTCTACCTGTTGAACCTCTAACTGCTCGTAATCCTTTTGCTGCAAAGTAAGTAAATGAGTTTAACCATTCGACTCTACAACCGTTTGTCATTGTTACAGCATCGACTCCTGGAGTAATAAATGTTGCAGCATGAAACAATAATGCAGCATTTATACTTGCATTATCTAATTCAGCACCATCAATGTATGCACCGCGTCCTGCATCGCCTTGATCGTAACCTCTTGGATCACTAACTGACGTAACACTACCTGCTGTAATTACTGTACAATTCCTAACATACGGAGATCTAGTAGTGACTGCGCCGCCGTTTCTAAATCTGAAGGCATGTCCGGTGTTATTTCCGCTATTATAAAAGAAATCTTTGATAGTTAAATTTTCTACCCCTGTACTATCGTCAAGTAAGAATACATCTTTATCAGTGTATCCTGCTGCTGGCGATATTATACAATTTCTTAAGTCAGCGCCTGCAACTGTAGTATTAGGAGGAATTATTAATGGTAATTGCTCTTGGTATTCTCCAGGTGTTATTTTTATATTAACCGGTCCGCCTGCACTTGAGTCTGCTGCTTGTAATGCACGAGTTAATGTTCTAAATGGACCTTGAGGATGATCACCTACATTAGTATCGTCGCCGTTTATTGAAACATAAAATATATTTCCTGGACGTAATTCACTGTTTACAATATTTGTTGATATTGATCCTGCTCGGATTGCATCGCCATTAAGTAAATTAATATGAGCAGATCCCCAACGTTTAGTTGGACTTCCTAAATTATATGTACTAGAAGCATCAGGTATAAGATCACTGTTTACGTCAACGTCAAATGCAACTGTGTCTTCAGCAAGATTATCACCAAATATTAAGCTACCTGCATGTGAAATGTTTCCTGTTGCATTTAGTGATCCAAATACATTAACATCATTGAATACATTTACTGTACCGCCAGTACCAGGTTGTAAATTAATATTACTATCAGTAAGTCTACTTCTAATTTCTTGATTATCTATTATTAGATCAGCAACAGCAATACTACTACTAACAATTTTTGTTGCAGCACCAATGTATGTAGTTGGGCCTATATTATTTGTAATGTTGCCGTCGATAGTAAAGTTAGGCAAATACATTGTATCTGCATCAAGATGTGTAGTACGAATTTTAACAGGAGCTTCTAACGGACGAGATGGATTTTCCATATTTACACCAATCCTACTTGTTAGTGGATCTATGTGTAATACTGCTGTGCTTGCGCCAGAATTCTTAAAATTTAGAAAATCTTTTCCTGCATTATTTTCATTAATTTCAATGTTGGCTCTTAGAACGCCGCCACTTATTCTACCAGACTGTGACATATTAACTCCTATACAATGTATTTATAGGTTTTACTTGTCAAAGTTATGTAGTACAGTAACTGGTTTTCCGAATGGAACTGCTGTGCTAAACCTAATATACCATCCTGGTGTTTTTCCTGCTGGATTTTGAACCAGTATATAGTTTGTTGTTGAAATTTGGAATACGTTTTCAACAAATACTAAGACATTTTGTGCAGCAGCTGGCACAGGAAAGTCTGCATCAGCACTGTTTAATGGTCCAAAGTCTGTTTCAACTTCGTCGCCGACACCTAATGACTGCTGTACAATACCAGGATCTTGATTAGGTTCTTTAAACTTAATATTTCTCCAAGCACCGTTTTGATATGCTTCTAATTGACTTGTATTTGTATTATATCTAACAAATCCATTTTCAGGATAAAAAGGTCTATCTCTTTCAGGTCCTTTAGGCACAAGCATACCAGTCTTTGAATCCATAATAACTTGGTCATTTATATCGTACCTAACGCCTTTGCCTCGGATACTTCTTAAATTTGTGCTTTGTGCTTTAATTAATCTCATTTTATACCTCTAAGTAACTTACCGTTGCACTTAGATTAGTGGGCGATTCACCTACTATAACTACTTTATCACCTGATTCTAGAATTATTTTTTCTGAATCAAAAGTAAATGTTTCACCTGCAGGTAATTGTAAAGCATTTATAATCTTATTTGTGTCACTCTTTGGTTCATCTCTTTTAACAAGATGCAAATCAAAATTTGTTATACCATCTTCTTCATGAACTGGATTAGGTACCCAAGTATTACAAACCATAATAGTTGTAATTGCATACCTTATTGTAGGTTCAGGTGATGTTGCAGGATCCCATCCTGCAACCGGATCTGGTACAAGTATTAAATCTGTATCTGTATTTGCTACTGCTACACTGCTAATTGCCATCTTTTATCCTTTAAAATATCATACTATAAACTATTGATCTATTCTTACTTATTAATTCGTCTCTAGTTAGATCCTGATGTTTGAAGAAAACTCCGCTACCGCCAAATTCTCTTTCTTTTACATATAGTCTAATACCATTACTCGGAAAGCTAGGTTCATATTGTACACCTGCTTGTAATAAGTTTTGATCTGGATCGTCAATACTAGGTGTTGACGATATCTCTAGTACGTCTTGTACTCGTACTACGCCTGATCCTGGTGTAGAAAGTACTAAGTCTTCATTAGAGTTAACTGTTTCTAGTTTTGTTCCTTCGATTCTTAAATCGTTTAATTCTATTCTGTTGCGGTAGAACTCTGCTACAACAACATCGTCTAGTCCAATCTTTACAACACTTGGAAGTGTTGTGTCTTCGTTATCTTCAACTTCGACAAACGAAGGAAGTACAGACCCTTCACCAATTCTTGCTTGGAATACTGTAGCAAACGCATTAATAATTTCATCATCTACATATTTCTTATTAGGAAGGTGGTCATCGTCAGTAACATTATTTTCATAGTTGTTTGTACCTGATACACTAACAACACCAGTACTTGAATTAATTAAGTATAAGTCGCCGCCGCCTGTTGATATACTATTACATCGTAAGCCAACTGCTCCGCCGTTTACATCTTTGAAAACAAACGCACCTTCTCTTAAACTATCTGTTACTGGATCAGTCCATGTTAAGTCTTCGTCAAACACCATAAATGCATCAACTAAACTACCTCGATCAATTCTTAATCCTGCTTCATTTAATGTAACACCTACACCTGCTTCTCCGTCATTAATAACAATTATGTTATCTCTAACACTCATGTTCTCAGACTGTACAGTTGTTGTGTCGCCTTCAACTACAAGATCTCCAGTGATACGAACTTGGCCTGTTTGAAAGCCTGTATCTAATACAATAGATCCTTGATCTTGTACTTGTATTTTGTAATCACCGTTTGGTACTTTAAGAAATCTTGACATTATGTAATCCTAGCTAAGTGTAGGGGGAATAAATCCCCCTACATTATTTTTAGTCGTCGCCTTCAGTATCGTCAGCACCTGTTAGTACGTCATCATCTGTACCTAGTACTGTGTCAGTACCTGCGCCTACGGCTGTACCAGCTTCTTCAATTGCTACTGTATCACCAGTACCTGTGAAGTCCCAAGTTGTAATTGATCCGTCATCTAAAGTAACTTTGCGTCCTGTAATCTTAGTAACTTGACGTGCTGTGCCGTCGTCGTCTACTGTAATTGTCATTTCGCCTGCTAGAATATCTGCTGAATCTTTATCTACTAGTGTACAAAGATCTGTTTTTGTTCCGCCGGCATTTGAACAATTAAAACGCTTTGAACCTTTTTGGTTAACAATGTATCCTGGCATTGAACCAGAGCCGTCATTAAATTGTACTTTGATTTCAGATCCATCTGTTGTTGGTGCTCCGAAAAATCTTTTATTAAGTGGTCTTCCCATTTGTTTTCTCCTATTTAAGTAGTCCTATGCCCGTTCTATGAGCTACGCTGTGGGTACAGCATAAGTCCGCCTTGCGGCACACTATTTGACAATAGTATTTATCAAAGGTCTAAGAGAAAAGAAAAAAGGCCTACCGCATTAGTGGGTAGACCTTTAATAATAATGTGATAGGTTGGACTTTGAGAATACCAACAACCTCCTAGTAGCTCTCGCATAATTCGGAGGAGCCTAGTATCGGATAGTTACTTCCAAAAACATATCTTTGTATCTCTACACTCATATGTTGCCACTACAGCTACTAGCCAAGTTGTGTCACTACGCAACACCGTTCCTTGCACTATCTAATCTAAACCGTCGTCTAGCTTATATATACATAATAGCATCTATATATAAGATGTCAACCTTTTTTTTCTAAAAAGAATATTTAATTGTAGCTTTTATACTATCAGCATATTCAGTTCTTTGACCGGTCCATGTGTTTGTTCTATCTACTTGGTGCAAATACAATCCAGTTTGGATATTGCCTACAGTATATAATGCTCCGTAGTACATTGCATCTGTACCAATATCGTCATTTTTGACTTTATGTGCAGTAAGCATGAATTCTTTATTGACATTGTACATTATTCCCATGTCAATTCTGCTTTCAGAAGTAAATGGTCCAGTGTTGCCATCGTCCCATACTTCAACTCCAAGTCCTACAGGTATTCCGTATCTACGAAGTACTTGAGTGCCAATTGAATAACCTTCTTGTAGTACTGCATCTTTTTTGTCAATACGCATATAAGAAACATCAGCTAGACCAAGTAAACTTACTGTTGCTCCTGCATATGTTACTTCATTATTTGGATCGTATGCTACAACTCCGCCGTATGGCGTATCACGCTGTAATCTATATTCGTCAAACTCAAACTCGTTGTTGTTTTTCCATCCACCAAATGTAAGTACAATCTTTTCATTATGGTCAATTCTACTACTTAACTCTGTAATAACTAATGGTGCGCCAATTTTAGATGTTTTTGCAAAACCTAAACGTTGAGCATCTGTTTCGCCAAGATATAATCTTGTACCAGCAATTCCAAATCCTAATTGTTTTTCAACAATAGTATTGTCCAATGCTCTGTTTAGAGAATATTTTGAATCAAGGCGTGTACTTGCTCCTGCCCAATTAATAACAGGATGGTCGATCTCATTTTGCAGACCTATAAATATTTCTGCATTAGTTTCCGTTTTATTTGTTGTACTATCAGGATCAATGTATAATTCAATTTCACCGTTAATAAACACACCTGCCGGAAGTGAAGGTGCTGATTTTTCTAAGTTAGCAACTCTTTGTTCAAGAGTTGTTGTTGTTTCTGCGTAAGCAGATGCTGCAATAATAGAAAATATTGCAGATAATGTAATCAATATCTGTTTCATAGTGTATTACCTTTCTATGTTAGTTTAAGAATGTGTATCAGGGTATTTAGTAGTACTTAGATTTCTAGCCAAAAAAATAGGCGCCGTAGCGCCTATTCTAGTATTACTATATAAACTTAGCTAAAGCTAACGTTACCATTAGTAATAGCAACTTTACCTAAGTAGTCAGCTGCGTTACCTAGTGACGAAGCTGTGTTAGTTAGCTCAACATATCCGTAACGTGTCATGAAGCTCACGACTGGTTCGAATGATGCTGGGTCTAGTACCACACCACTTGACATTAGTGGGATATATGGGCAATAGAACGCTGGTGCGTCTGACTCACTTGATCCCTTGTAACCAATTAGTACATCAGCGTTATCTGCTGAGTATGTGTTTACATATACTTTCATTGCATTGTTCAATGTACCAACCATTTTAGTGTTAGTTGGTGCTTCAAATGTGCCTTCAGTTGTACGTGCAAATGCACTTGTAGTTGCAGACTGTAGGATAGTTAGTGCAAATGGTGATACCACTGCATAGTTACCTGCGCCTCTGCGTGTACGCTGTGCAATCAAGTTTGACACTCTGTTGATTTGAACTGCAAGTGCTGCATGTTCGTCACCAACAAAAGTAGCTGTACCTGATACTGCTGCTTGGTCGTATGTTTCAGCTGCTGTGCCTGCTAGTGTTTGTAGCGAAGCAATAACTTCTTGGTCAATCTCAGCAGTAATCTCTTGTGCAAGAGCTGCCATGATTTCTGCTTCAACGTCAATGCCATGCATAGACTGTGCATCTTGAGCTGCTTCGAAGGTCCAACGTGCGCTTAGTTTGCGTGTTTTTGCTTCTACAGTTTGTTTCAAGATTTGGATTGACATTCTGTTTCCAGCTTGTCCTTCCTGTACTGCTGTTGCCGCAGCCTTGCCGTCTGTTGCACCTGAATATGATTCAGCAATTTTGAATGGGCTTAGAGCTTCTTCACCTGCTGTTGCACCTGATGCACCTGCGTTGAAAGTGTCCGCATAACGAACTCTTAATGTGTGGATTTGACCCACTGGACCTGTCATAGGCTGCACACCAACTAGCTCATTTGCTATTACTGTTGGCATAACACGTCTGATGACTGGTAGGATTACTCTGTTAAGAGTAGCAACGTTACCGGCGGAAGTAGCACCAGCTGTTGCACTTTCACTCAAATACTTGCGAGTGTTTTCTAGCGTGGAAGCCATTACTGCTTTTTTATTGCCTGATAGGCCTTCAAGTAAAGCTGTTTTGGTATCCTGCCAGCGACTTTCTAGTAGTTCTGACATAATTATCTCCTTAATTTAAGCCAGCCAATCGACGGATGTCTAAGACATTCCCATCGTCTGCTGATTTTCTACTAACGTTAGTTTGTGACACATCGTCACGGTTGCCTGTTATTGTTTTGCCTTCTGCTAGAACTGCCTTCTGCTTCGCTGGAGCATTTCCACTGTCGATAACCGATGGTAGATACTTGTCAAACTGTTTACGTAAACGATCAGTTTGTACAGATTCCAGTAAGTCTGTCATAATCTCTCTTTGATCTTTGCCTAGTGGCGAAATCAAATCGTTCATAATTTTTTCACGCTTTGCGGCTTCAACTAAGCGTGATTTCTCTTTGCTTGTTGTTTCTGCAAGTGTTTTAGCTTTTGTAGCAAATGCTTTTGCTTCTGCTAGTTGTTTATCTTTCAATTCAACAACTTTCATTAGCTTTGCAGTTTCACCTTTTTCATTTAAATGTGAAATGCTATATTCGTTTGCAAATGCTTCAAATATTTTACGACCAAAGTCGTTTCTACGTGCTGCTTCAATATCTTCTTTAAGAGTTGCCATTTCACCTTTAAGTGATTTACCAACCATTTCAGAAACTGCTGTAGCACTTCTTTCGATAAAGTTCTTTTTGACTTTAGCAAAGTGTGTCTTAGCTTCACGTACTAAACGTACTTTTGTTTCAGCTAAGTCTTTTTTGTCTTCATAAAATTCTGCAATTTCATTTGATAGGGACTCGACTACGAACTCTTCGAGTTTTGTGTAGTTTTCTTGCATTGCTGCTTTGTCTGCATGTAGTTCTTTGATTTCGCTTTGTAGTTGACCTACAACAAAATCTTTTAGAAGATCTGCATTTTCACGCATTGCAATAGCGTATTTTGCTTTTGCTTCTGCGAGTTGCTTGCGATCTTCAGCAAATTCTTGAATTTCCTCAGCAAGTTTTTCAGATAACATACTATCAATAGCTTCAACCATTGTAGATTTGTCATGTTCGTACTTCTGAGCAAATTCTTCACGTAAATCAGCTGTAGCAGCTAACTTATTTTCGCGAATCTTTGCTTCCCATGCTTCTTCGATTTGAGCCCTGATCTCTTGGGAAACTACATCGTTTTCAAAGAGGTGTTTCAGTGCATCTATCATTACGTTCTCCTAATTTATTGGAGTTTACTGATCATGTTGATCAGTGATTCCTTTAGATACTTTTGTGCCTTGTCGTCGTGTTTAGTTGCCTGAGCTAATTCGTATGCCTGATATCCGCCACGTGAATTCATTAGATGTTCGTAAATAGGTGTTGGATATGCACCAGGGGCGCTAGGCTGAGCCACAACGTCCACAGTGATAATTTCAAAATCTGAAACGGTGTTACTGCCGTCTTCAGAAACGTTACCAGAGCCCCTAGATGAGACACCTAGTTTGACGCCGCTTTCGAGCATTGTCTTTACTAGTTGTCCCATTGGAGTTGGTAAAATTTTAAGTTTACCGTAACCGTTTGCATCGTCCATCCAAGTTTCGGATATCATATGACTAACACGGTCTAGGTTAATGTTAAGGCCTTCTGGATGATCAACTTCGCCAAGAACACTAAATCCGTTCGTTATTTGATCATTGAGGGTTTTGACAGCCCTGCCAATTTCATTTACAGGATATACACGTTGGTTTGCATTACGCACACCGCCCTGTATCATAATACCTTTCATATAAAGGTCTTTCCCTTCATTAGCAGATTCAACGACCATTCTAGCTGCGTCGAATGTCAAATGCTCTCGTAAGTTCATCATTTTAAGTTCCTTACTCTATTAGCTGCCGATAGATGATTTCTTATCAGCTGCTGCTTCGGGCTTACCTTTTTTCTCAGCCCCGTGGCCTGGCTCTGATTTTCCTGCTTTAGATGCTTTTCCGCCTGGCTTGTTAATGTTGCCTGCGTCATCTTCTTTAGCATTAATATCTGCTAGACCAGCATGGTCACCGCCACCGTTATCTTCGCCGCCATTTAGAATGTTAGCTGAGGTACCGTCTCCCATGTGATTTGGGCTTGCGTGTGCTGACTTGTTGTTAACACCATTGTCACCCATTGTTGCGCTTACTTTTTCTACGTATTCGCGCATTTGTTCACCAGCTGATTTTTCTGACTCTTCAGTTTCTTCTTCTGCTTCGTCTACTTCTTCATCAGTTGTTTCTTCTACTTCTTCATCAGCAGCTTCTTCGACTTCTTCGTCAGCTTCAAAAGCCATTGCTTCTTCTTCGCCTTCGTCGTCGCCTTCGTCATCCATATCATCGCCTGCGTCATCGCCTGCCATCATTTTTTCAAACTCTGCTTTTAAATCTTCTAGCGCATCTTCTAGGTCTTCAACACGATCTTCAACATCGCCTTCGTCACCTTCGTCGTCGCCTTCTTCGTCGTCGCCGCCCATGTCAATATCCATTTCCATGTCGTCGCCTGCGTCACCGCCCATCATTGCGTCCATTGGGTCAGCTTCTACTTCGAACTCGTCAAGGTCAAAACCTTCTTCAACTTCTTCGTCTGACTCATCAACTTCTTCGTCTGATGCTTCGTCTAGATCTTCGTCTGACTCATCTACTTCTTCGTCAGTAGCTTCTTCAACTTCGTCATCTGACTCGTCTACTTCTGCTTCATCTTCTAGTAGGTTGTTGTATATGTCACGTGATTTTTCTACTACAATCTCGTGGAATAGCTCTTCTGCGCCATCCTTATCTTCATTGATAAGACGCTCGAGCATTTCTTCAAATTTGCTGCGATCTGCCATTTTCATCTCCTATAAATGTATGTACGCCTCGAGGGCGTGGGCTGTCATAATATATTTACTCTTTATACAGAAAAGTACGTAGAAATAGGCTCAAAACGACTCGTTTTTATAGAATATCAGGATCTTGGAGAATTTTTAACAAATCCTTAACAAAAATGTGTTCTAAATTAGGAAGGATTTTTAAATCTTGCGGAATAAATCCTTCCTCTTCTATTACTCTTATATATCTTTTTTTAGGATTTTCTTTAATAACAGTAGTAGTTTGACGCATCCAATTTCCAAAATATGTTGCACTATCATTACTCTTTTTATAATTGAATGTGTCTGCGTATATATTGTTAAAGCGTTTACCGTCTTCGTGACCTTTATAATCAAAGCCTAGTATATAAATTACTTCGTTATCATGTTGACTAGATAACCATAATGCTGTTGGTCCACTGCTCCAGCCTTTGCTAGGTTGAAAAAAATTAAATCCGTGATAGTTAGTATACGCTTTGTTTGGGTTTGTCCAAACTTCGTGATTTCTTTGATACCCTGCTTTATGCAATTCAATAATCATTTTAGTATCGACAGCAACTAGATAATCAGGTTCAAATTCTCTATACAGTGCATTACATCCGTATACACATCCTGCACTTTTTAATAGATGTAAATCTATTCCTTTTCTACTTGCGCCATTGCCTAATACAAATGCACATTTAGAATCTTTTATTCTTTTGGAAATTTTTTTAGCACATGCTTCTATTAATGCATTTCTCTTTGCTACTTCTTTAGCAGCTCGTGAACGTGCCTTTGCAGCATTGCGCTCTGCTTTAATTTTTTTCCATTGCTCTTTTGTGTATTGTGACTTATCTAATTTACCCATTAAACCCCACCGGCTTCAGCATTAGCAGCAATGCCATACATTTGTCTAACAAAGAATAGATCATTCTTTGATTGCTCTGTATGTAATTCGTTTGCTTTGCGAACCCGATTGATTTGGCGTAATGTAAGTCTAGTCTTGCGAGTGTCATCTTTTTTAACAGGTGATGAATCATTTTCCGGCTCATAAGACTTATCGTCTACCGGATCAATTGTTTCTTTATCAAAATAAAATAGTTCTCGAAGTATCATGTTAGTATTTATACAGTTTGGTCAGTTGTTGCGTCATTGCCTGCTCCACCAATTGGATCAGCTGTAACAGTTTCTGGGCCTGCGCCAGCACCGCCATCAATTGGTGCTTCGCCAGTGTCTAATTCATCTTCTGCTGCACCTAAGTCTGCTTCCATACCTGCTCCGCTAATTCCTGCACTTCTTAGTTCAGTTCCTGCATCAGTAGGTGGCTGGTCAATTGCTTCATCGTTTTCTTCGCGCCACAAGCGTTCGTTTTCTGCTAACTCCTCGTCTGTCATTCCTAAGAAACGTTTCATTGCAAATCTATTTGAAACGTAAGGTATTGCACTCATTTGTGTAAATGTAGGAATACGTGCATTATCAATTTCACTTTGTCTATATGCTGCAAAGTTTTGCGGTGGTTGGAATCTTAGATCAAACATTGCTGTGTCAATGTTTACACCCTTTTCCAATACGTAACGCTTAAATTCTAAATCAAAATCTTCAGCTACAAGATTTTGTAAACGTTCACAGTAAGTATTAAATCTTAATTCTTGTATGTATGCAGTACCGACTCGTCCATCATTGTACTGCGCAGATGAATCGTCAGCGCCGGTAGGTAGGTATGAACTAGGGATTCGTAAACCGCGTACGAGCTTATTAGTAAAATATCTAAGGTCATCAATCTCTCCTAAGTTAGTACCGCCTGGTAGTGTTTCAACTTTTGATCCACGCCCTTCAGCAGTTTGTGGGAAAAAGTAATCTTCGTTAATTGACAGAGGATTATAAGAACTGTCTATGACGTTAGTGCCGCCTCCTGTCGCCGATGGGATACGTCTTTGATGTATTTCCGTTTTGACACGCTCCACAAACTGCATAGCAAGGTGTGAAGGCATGTTGCCCACATCAACGTAGAATACTCTGCGCTCTGGCGCACGTTGTACTCGATAGATAATAATAGCATCTTCAAGTAATTCTTTTTGTTTGTATACTTTAAAAATAGTTTCAAGCAGTGAGTTACCAAAAGGAAAGTTTTGATCTAAACCTTCTGACAAACTTAGATGAACCATATGTTTTGCATCAACAGTTATTTCGCCGTCTTCTTCTGTAAATCTACTTGCAGTAAAACTTGATTGCGGTTGACCTACCATTCCTCTAGCATTGCCTTGCGGGTGATAAGAACCTGCTCCGCCGCCACTTATGTTTCCGCCTGTAGTGTGTGGAGTTGTTGCTACTGCGTCTTTAAAATTTAAATTAAAGTTCTTAATAACATACTGTTCAGGTTCTTTGCCTTCTGATTCATTTACAATAATTTTTGTTACGTTAGCAGGATCAACATAGAACCAACGTTTGGTTTCTGGGTCTCTAATAAAAAATGCATCTCCGTACTTAAAAATATTTCTCATTGTACGGAACATCTTAGTATCAAAGTTTTGTAGCTTGCACCATTGAAGCAAGTACTGTTGTATAATAGTAACTTCTGAATTAGTAGCTTGTTGTTTGAAGTCCATTATAAATGGAGTTTTGTTTTGTTTATTCTCTTGGGTACAAAATTCTGCAAGAATATCTAGTGCAGCATTAACTTCTGAATCTTGATCCATTGTGTTGTACTGACCATAACGTTCAACTCTGTTTGGAGTTCCTACATATACATCTGGTAAGTAACTTGAATAGTTAGTACGTGCAGGACCTGGATTGCTTCCGTTGGACGCACCTCCGAGAGGACTATAACTGCCTCCCATATTGTCACCAGTTGCGACAGGTGTAAAATGTTTTTTCCAACTCATTTATGACTCCATTAACCTCGGATTAAATTTCCGTTTAGTCCTTTGATATTTGTATTTTGTTTTTCTTCTAATACGTATGTTTCTTCTAATACTGTTAATACTTGCTGCATAGTACTATTTAACTGATTCAGTGCTTGATTGCTTCCTGAGCTGGATCCGCCAATTGAATCTAATTTACTAACAACATCACCTGCATTAGTTCCAGTACCAAAACCAATTTGATTATCTTTAGCAAGTTCGGTATTTAATTCTCCTAATACTTCAACTAAATCTTTCATAGCTTCATTATACGTTAGAACGTCAGTTGCGTCAAGTGAATTAAGTGATGTTATTGTAGCTGCTAGTCCAGGTACTGCGGTTAATGCTGTTAAGCCTTCTGCTGTAGTTGTAAATCCAGTTCCTGTAATTGCTGCCATATCTTCCATTCGATCAACTAGTGCTTTAGGAATAGAAACATTTTCAATGCCAGAACCAGAAAATGCTGACATTGCTGTAGCAAAAGCTCCCATTGCTGATGCATTAGTTTCTACGCCAGCAGCGTTTATTGCTAAGTCACCAAATTCTTTTACTTTTTCAAATGGCGTTGATCCGCCAAAGAAACTTGCAATAGCACTACCAATTGCTCCTACAGCACTTTTTACGCCGCTTTCTTGGCTTGCACTTGCACTAGAAGTTAGAGCTTCGTTGAATGCTACCATTGCTTCGGCATTTGCCTTTATTTTTACTGTATCAAAAGTATGTGTTTCAAATTCTGCTATTTGATCATACGGTATACCACTTTCGCCGCCGAAGAATCCTGCAATTGCATTACCAATTGCTCCAACTGCTGCGCCTGCGCCTGCAACAGCTTCTCCTTTTTTAGAAGCTGCTAAAGCATCTGTAAACGCAACTAGTGCTTCTGAATTTAATTTTATTTTTGCTGCGTCAAAGCTATGTTTTTCAAATTCTTTTATTTGGTCATAAGGTATACCGCCTTCAGCTCCAAAGAATCCTGCAATTGAACTACCTATTGCTTTTGTTATTGACTCACCTGGTGCGCTTGCTGCTGCACCCATTGCATCACTAAAGTCTTTCATTGCTTCTGCATTAGACTTTACTTGTGCTGCATCTATTTTTGTGTCACTAAATGTTTTTAGTTTAGTTAACGGATCATCAGCACCAAATAGTTTTCCTATGCCTTCAGTAATACCGCCTACCATTGTTCCAAGTCCGGCTACTGCTGTTCCAGCACCAAACGCTGCCATTCCAAGACTTAGGTCTAGCATACCAGTTGCTGCTGTTGATAATGCTGTACCGTCTATTTCTTCAAATGATTTTAATCCATCAACAAACGTAGGTAATGATTTACCTAACAACCATGCTGCACCTGCTATACCTGCACCAACAGCAGTAATTGCACCGCCAAGTATACCAGCACCAACTAATATTTGTGGATTAGCAAATGCTGCTAGTCCTGTAGCAGCACCTTTCATTACACCGGCGCCCATTGATCCAACAAAGTTTCCAATTGCTGATCCTGCACCTTTACCAACGCCGCCGCCTCGGCCTCGACCTTTGCCGCCGCCACCGCCGCCACCGCTGCCACCGCCACTGAACAATCCGCCTATTGCTCCAGTAACTGCACTTTTAATTGCTGCGCCGCCTAATAGTAATGCAAATGCTCCGCCTACTGCTGTAAGTACTGCTGGACTAGTAAGAGCTGCCTTTAATGCATCTCCTATTTTTTCGCCTATTGCTCCAAACAATCCTTTTTCTTGTACTATAGCTAGAAAGTCTTTTATTCCTGCTGAGATCTTTTCAACAGATTCTTTCATTTTTGCAATGCCGTCTTCACTTGTAAAGTAGTTTATAATATCTGCCATAACAGATTCTAGTGACTCAAAGACTTTACTATCTATTAATGCACCTATGATAATATTTCTTGCTTGTGTAATTCGTCTTTCAAAATCAAGAAGTCCTGCTGAACCTCTTTCTGCAGCTTTTTGTTGTGCAATTAGTGCATCTGTAGAACCTGCTCCTACATTTTGTAAACCCATAAATTCAATTGCTGCACTACCAACTGCACTACCTAAGCCGGACATTGTTGCAAACTGTTTCTTTTGTTCGTCTGTAAGATTGTTTGCCATCTCAGCAGTTTTTCTAACTTCTGCTAGATATTCATCTTGTGTTACTGTACCGTCTCTAAGTCCTCTTGACATAGCAGCTAAGTTAGGATTTAAACGTACTAAGTCCTTACCAAAGTCGCTTATAGGAACGCCGCCAGTTGCAACCATCTCTCTAACAGCTTCTGCTGCTTGCGGACTTGCTGCTTCAAGTATTTGTGTTACACCTGTAAGATTTGCTCTAGCAGTATCGTCCATTGTAGCCATTACTGCTTTCATTCGTGCATCAAGACTTTCTTTTTCTAGTCCAGCAGCAATTTCATCTCGTTGTTTACCTGTAATTTTAGCAAGTCTATCTAATTGCATGGTATATGCCGCTGTACCTTGAGCAATCTGAGTATCACTCATTTGCTGACTTCGGCCAAGTCTAGTTTGTAATTTAATATAGTCAGCAGTATACTCTGCTGTTTCTTCCATAGTTAAACCTAATGCACTAAACTGTGGTCCAAATTGTTTTTGTAGTTGTCCACTAATTTGTGTAAAGCGTTTTGCACCTTCTCTTGCGCCGCCTGCAAATAACGCCAAATCTTGACTATTATTTCGAATTGTAGAAGAAAACGTTTCTAAACTTAGTCCGCTTTTTGCAGCCATATTTTGTACTTCAAACAAACTTCCGCCGAAATCAACACCTACAGCAGTTAAACTTCTAAATTGATCTACAGTATTATCCATAAATCCTGTAAGTATTGCTAAATGACTGCCTACTAAAGGAATATGTTGAGCAAAATCTGTTACTCGGTTGCCGCCTACTACAAGTTCTTTAGCTAATCCTGTTGCACTACCTAATAATGTACCAAAACCTTTAGCTGCAAGTCCTAATGCACCTTTAGCAGCATTATTAAATGCACTAGTTGAAGCATCAACTGCATCTGTGTTTTGATCTAATGCCTTTGTGCTATCTTTAACAACTTTAACACCACTTTGTTGTGCTTTGTTATGTAATTCACGTAGTTTGTTTTCAGCTGCCTGGCCTTTGCTCTTGATTCCGGCCATTTTCTCCACAGCTTTGGCTACTCTTTCAAGAGTAACTTCGCTTGCAACGCCAGCACCGCCTACGTTTTCAATTTCTACAGTTTGTTCAGCCAATTATCAAAAGTCCAGTTAAGTGCGCACATAAATAATAACGATACATATTTATATAATGTATTTATACGGAGACGCTCATGCCAGAAATTACTGCACCCGGTGCAAACCCTTTAAAGAAGTTCTATCGACAGCCTAAAGTTTATTTAGATTTACCAAGTAGAGGAAAATACTACCCAGACGGTGCAATTGAAATGACCGAAACTGGAGAATTGCCAGTATTTGCTATGACAGCCAAAGATGAATTAGCTATGAAAACACCAGATGCGTTATTAAACGGACAAAGTACAGTTGATGTAATACAAAGTTGTATTCCAAGTATAAAAAACGCTTGGGGAATGCCTAGTGTAGACTTAGATGCTATATTAATTGCTATACGTATTGCTACATACGGTGAACATATGCAGATTTCGTACACTACGCCTAATACAACAAGCGAACGTGATTATAATATGGATCTTAGACAGATGTTGAATAAGATAACCAACACTCATTTTGAAGATCGTATTCAAGTTGGCGATATGGTAGTAAATTTAGCACCGTTAACTTATAAAGAATTCACACGTAATGCTATGAAAACGTTTGAAGAGCAAAGAATCTTTAGAATTGTTAATGATGATGACATACCAGATGAAGATAAGATTCAAAAGTTTAATGTAGCATTTGCAAAACTCACACAAATGACTGTAAACATGTTAGCAACAAGTATTAAGAGTATTGAAGTTGAAGATCAAGTTGTAGATAACCCCTTACATATACAAGAATTTATTGACAATGCAGATAAAGAGTTCTTTAATGATATTTTAGATCATTTGGAAACACAAAAAGTAAAATTTAATATTGAACCAATGAAAGTTGAAAGTACTTCAGAAGAAATTGAAGAAGGTGCACCTGAAACTTTTGAAATACCTATAACATTCGATCAATCAAATTTTTTCGCATAAGGATCCTGTCAATGGGGCTTGACGAGATCCTAGAAGAAGCCAAAACGTTAGAAAATGAACAAAAAGCCCTCAAATCAGAACTATTTAAAATGGCTTGGGCAATGCGTGGCGGAGTTACAACTGACGAAGTGTTTGGTTTGTGTTATGAAGACAGAGAAATTATTGCTTCTATAGTAAAAGAGAACATAGAAGTTACTAAAAAGTCTGGTTTACCTTATTTTTAATTATACTTGCTGTGTTAGCATTGCTTTAACAGTTTGAGCCACACCTAATTGTTTAATTTGGTCAGCTAGTGCTTGCATCTTAGGATCAACTGCGTTAGCATCCTTGGGAATTGGCAATGCAACGTTGGCTTGTTTAGCAATTGTAGAAATAGTCTTGTCTTGCACGCCGCCTTGCTGCAATATATTAACAATACTTCCAACATCCATTGGTTTTCCTGCCTTTACCCACATTGCATTTAGTTTTTTAGCTGTAGCAATGCTTCCTAGCTCTTTTCCAACTTCTTTTGCTTTAGCACCTACTGCTTTAGCACCTTTTGCAATGGCTCCGCCGGCTGCTTTAGCACCTTTTTTGATCATATCGCCAAATGGTGCTTCGTCTACTTGTCTTTCTTTCAAATACTGAGCAAATCTGTCGTTCATATCTAAAGATTCAGCTTTTGCAGTATCTTTTGCAGTATATTCTTCACTACCTACTTTAACTGGAGTGTTTTCGCCTTTTGCAGTAATACTACCTTGTGCAATTGATGCTAATCCGTCATTAATAACTTTCATGCTTTGTAGGAATGCATCGTTTTCAGCAGCAACTATTTGAGCAATTTCGTTATTTAGATTCATGTTGGCAATAAATTCTTGTGTGTCAAATTCTTTTGTAAATTTCCAAAGTTCATCAAAGGCATTTAATGCTCCAGGATCAGTTGTTGGATTAACAACTGCTGTTGCTGCTTTCATTTGATCAAGTAGTGTTGTAAATTCAGATAATTGACTTTCTGGAAGTACCATACTACCTATTTCTCGAGTAGATTCAAATCCTGGCCAACTAATAGTGTCTTTAAATCCAACTTCTAGTGTTACTAGCCCTTCTGATTGCTCAAAAGGCACAGCATCATAGCGCAATCCTTCAAACCATTCGCCAATTCCTTGTAACGCCCACCCAGCAATAGCACCATATGCTGCTGTTTTAACTGATTTGCCAACTGCTGTTGAAAGTTTTTCGCCTTGCAACAGTTCTTTTGTTGATCTTAGTATCATACCTGCTGCTAAACCGCCTGCAGGACCGCCTGCAAATGCAGCAACAGTTGTTAAGATACCTACAGCAATACTTGCTTTGCCTGGATTTTCTTTTGCCCAATCGCTTACAGCCTTTATGCCTTTGACAACTTTGCTGTCAGGCTTAGATTTCATAATGTCGGCTTTTAATTTTTCAAATTTTGCATCTGCATTTACTACTGCTTCAGCATTTTGAGCAGCTTTGCCTAATTCGTTAATTTTAGCATCAATTTTTTTAGCTAAATCGATTGGTAGCTTTGCAGCAGCTTTTGCTGCGTTGCCTGCTTTGCCTAATGCGTTAGTATTTCTTCCTAATGCATTTTGTACTTGTTCTGCACTTGTAAATACTTTTTGTATTTCATCTGGCGTTAACTTATTTTCACATAATTGTACATACTGTTCTAATAATGGCCAAAGTTCTTTTTCCCATCTAGACTGATACAACTTTTGTGCTTCAGTTAGATCTTGCCAACCTTCTTGCAGTATACGATGTGATTTGTTTTCAAATAATGTTACTTCATTTAGTTTCATAATAGCTCTGCCAACTGTTGTTTTTGCTCAAGACTAAGTTTTTGTAGTTGTGCCATAATGTCTGCTGGTATTTTAGGTTTTGCACCTGCCGCAGGTGCAGCTTTGCCAGGAGCAGCTTTAATTGGCTTTCCTGTATTGTCATCTATACCATCTTTGTTAGCATCTACTGGTGCATTTGCAGCCGGAGCAGCAGCTTGTGCTGCTGTTGCTTCTTTAGCAACTGCCATTAGTATTGCATCAAGTTGCTTTTTTTGCAATACACCAGAAGGTATTCTAGCAGCAGTCTTGTGATTCTTTGTTTTTAGAAAAGCAACTAATTCTTCTCCAGTTGCTTGTGCCATTGTTAGTTGTTTAGACCCAAGATGAGCATTAAATTCTTTATGCAAATTATTTGCAGTATCTCCTAAGTCAGCTTGTGCTGCCATATTAGCAGCTTTTGATTTAGCAGCACCGCCTGGTATTTTGTTTAATACTTTTGCTCCAAGCTTTTTACCAGCTTGACCTATCATACCTGCAGGTACTTCATCAAGTTTTTCAATTTCATTAATTTTCATCTAGAAGAATCCTTAGTAGTTAATGTATTTATACTATATAGTTTCAATATCTACTTCGTAGATATTTGTTTTCGCTTAACGCTCAAACTACATACTTCGTTTGTTGATAGAAGTAATGAATATGATACAAATGCATTATTACGAATGTAATAATGTTTAAGTTTCATGTAGATTGTTTCAGTCAGACGGAACCTGTTACGGTCCCATCTAATCTCAAAATGCGCTTCATGTGAGTTTGCACCAGCCGAGACATTGGAAGTAGGTAATTGTTTATACACAAAGTACAATGGGCTCTGACCTTTCCCAACCTACGTCGACATTGCTTACGCTACCTCTCGCTTCGTTCCTATTGCTAAAGAGTTTTTATGTACTGTGTTTGTGTTTTTCAATTGCTAACATTCAATCTACGTCAATCCAACGCCTTATTACCAGACGCGACTCAACGTGTTACGTGTGCTTCTATACGAGAGCTTTTTCCACAGCGGTAAATTAATCTGGCCCGCCAACCTTATGTGTTAGATTGTTTTGCCTTGATGTTTTGTTCTAGCAATGCCTGTTTGAGTTTGTCTGATCCGCCTACTCTAACATTGATGATACCATTGTAGTAATCATCTGTTTCAAGTACTCGCCTGTCAAACTGTTCTCGTGCCTCTATGTAGGACATTTCGCCCCTACCTTTACATAGGTATAATATTTCTCTTGTAAACTTGTCTTCGCCTAGTTGTGCAACATCTGCGTTTAGTCTATCACTGGATCCCCAATAGGTTTTCCAATCGCTTTCTTTTGTTCCACGTCTCTTATTTTTTCTGCCTTTAAGCGGTGGCTTAGTAGTTTTAAATTTTGCTAGTTTCTTGCCTATGTATTTTTGTCCTGTAGTGATATTTGTAATAAGATAAACAAAGCCTTCGTACTCTTCTGGTATTTCGTCTATTATTTTTCCTTCAAATGTCCACTGCATCCAGTATATATGTGTGCCTAAGTTTTTTTGCCTTCTCGTTTGGACAAAATATTTTTTCTCTTATAATACATGCCTTTTTGTGTAAAGATATAATCTAATTCGTCTCCGTAAAATACATCATCACCAACTTCTTGCATATGAATTACAATTTCTTTATCCTCTAATGGTATTATTTGTACTAGCGGATTTCCTGCTTCAAGTAAAAATTTTCCGCTGCCACCAAATTTATTTTTTGGTATCCAAATATTAATATTAGTTGTAGTTTGATACTTGAAATCTAAAATACCATTTGGAACAAAATAATTAGTTTGAGGATCATTCCAAAAAGAATTAGTCATCATAAATTTTGCACCTGTTTTTTCTCTAAATCGCCAAGGTGATGAAATCTTTAAATGATGATAACCTTTAAACAATGAATGATTCCCCCATTGCCAACTTGGATGTCCGTCTGCCATTTCTTCTGGCTCAGTTTTAACAACTCCGTTTGCATGGTCTACAAACATATCACACCAAACAGGAATAACAATACCGGCCTTTAATGTATCAGTTATTCCAGGACATAATTTTACAGTTCCTACATTACCACCAGTATCAGTTTGTGCTGTTGTAGGCAACTTTTTAAACCATTCAGGCATGAAAGCAGAACTAGATTCTATTGGAAAAAGTTTAGTAATACCACCAAAATTAGTAAAGCAATCTATGTGTAATTTTTCTTTCTTTTTCCAAATATTAAACATTATTTTTCTTATCCAAATACTTTACGTGTACTTCTTCCATTCTATCTTTTGCAAGTGTTCTAATATCTCTTAAACATTTTCTTACATACCGGTGTGTACGTACACTATTCCGTGTTTCAAACAACTCGTTTGCTCGAAAGTATTCTAAATATGCTTGAGCTAATTTATCTTGTGTATCATCCATTATTCTACAACTTCAATATCATTTTCATAATTTGTAAATCCATTTTCTTTGATAACTTTTAGAACATGATTAACACGACCAATTAGTTCGTCTTTGTGCGAAATAAGATAAATGTTCTTTTCACGTTCTCTACCCATTTTCTTTAAGATGCTTAATGAATTTTCAACACCGGCAGCATCCATACCACTGTCAATAAGTTCATCAATAAACAACAAGTTTACGCCTTGATATAAACTTTCCCAAACATCACGGAATGCAAACGATAAGCCGAGTATAAGTCTGTTACGTTCACCTCTACTTAAATTGTCAAAGTCTAAATCTTGTCCTAGTTGTGTAATTTCAACATTTAAATCATTTAAGAACACAACCTGATGCGGCAATCCTAGTTTGTCTAAATAATAAGACAATCGATTATTTAAGTATGCTAAATTTTGATCAATAATTTTCTTACGAATAAAGCTATCTTTGTTTGTTAGTAACTTTAACAAAAATTCTTGATGTTCTTTATAATCTGTTAATACGTTAATTTCGTCCCAATTAATTTCTTGTATAGCACTGTTGTTTAATTCGTCAATCTGCGTTTGATAAGGATCAGTTTCATCCTGTTTTGAAGCAAGTGCAGTCCTTAAACTATCAACATTTTGTCTATGCTCGTATGCTTCTTTAGCTGTTTCATAGAACGTAGTAGGCTTACCATTAATGTCGCCTATTTCATCTAAAGCAAGCATAACGTCTTTTACTTTTGTAGTAATTTCTAGTGCGTATGCTTTTGCATCATCTAATTCTTTTTCTTTACGTTCTGCAATTTCTGCTTTTTTGTCTGCATGTAGCTCTTGTCCACAAGTATAACATGTAGCATCTTCTAAATCTGCGACATCTTTAACAAGTTTTATTACACTTTTATCAGCACGTAATAGTGCTGGTTCCAAAGTACTAAGTTCTTTTTTAAGAGCCAAAATAGAATTGTTATGTTCAGTCCAATTTGATAGTTTTTCATGTGAATCTAATTCAATATCAATGTTTACATGTTCTAATTCGTCAATACCTAAAGTTAGTTTTTCAACGTCTTGTGATTTCTTAGAAAGCCAAGCTCGTTGTGTTCTTTGTAAACTAGAAATTGTTCCTTCAATCTTACTGTTGGCTGTTTGTATAGCTTCTATCTTTAAAGTTTCAGTTGTGATACTATCTTTAGTTTGTTTAACACTTTCTTTAAGTCTATCTGCTTTTTCAGTTAGTATAGTAATACCAAGTAGCTGTTCAATAATTGCACGTTGGTCATTAGCTCTCATAGATAAGAACGGCTCAGAGTATGTGTTTAGTGCAACAATATGCTTAAACATATCGTGACTCATACCTAATAATTCGTGGATTGACTCTTGTGTTTTGCGACTATCACCTTGTGACTCGTCAATCATTTCTTGTTCTTGTTCGTTAATGTAGAACTTTAGAATGTTGGGCGATCTGCCTCGTTCAATTCGATAATCAACACCATTCTTTTCAAAATGAAGTGTGACTAACATACCTTTAGAATTGGTTTTGTTTATAAGATTATTTCGTTTAATATTAGTCAAGGCAGTACCATATAATGCATAACTTAGTGCATTAATTATTGTAGTTTTGCCTGTACCGTTTCTTGAGCCAGTATCATCACCTCCTTGGTCTAAATTTTCACCAAGTACCAGTGTTAACTGTTCTCGATTGAAATCTACAGCTTGGGTTTGATTGCCCACGCTCATGAAGTTTTTAACTGTTAAATCTTTAATTCGTATCATTCTAAACCATTATATATTTGTAAGAGAGTGTTCTTATCGTAGTTGGCAGTATCTAGTTCTGCTATTTCACTTGCTACAATTTGATCAACGCTTTCAAATTGTGCAATATCTAAATCTGTACTAATTTCTTCCATCTGCTTTTGCGGTATAAGTGTTAGTTCACGAACACCGTAATTGCTAATATAAGTTTCTTTAATAAAGTTAGCTTCTTCATAACTAATTGGTAAGTCCAATGTAACACGCAAATACATCTTATCTTTAATAAGTTTGTCAGTGTCATCAATTAGTTTAGAAAGTTTTATTGTTCTGTATTTTGGACAGGCTTCCCAGTTAATGTACTCAGGTTCGCCTCCGTGTTCTAGTACCATCATTCCACGATCATCATCCCATGCATCTGCATAGTTGTGCGGAAATGCATTACCTAAGTAATGTACTTTGCCCTGTTTTTGACGTTTATGAAAGTGCCCTGAAAACACATATTCTTGATTAACAAAATGTTCAGCCTTTAAGTCTCCGTGATCAGGCATCTGTACCATAGCATTCATATAGAAGCTAGGTAGTTCAAAATGACCAAACAAATATTTGGCTTTAATTTTTCCTACTTTTTTCCACTCATCACCGACTAACCATGGAACAAGAGCAACATCATCTTCAACTAGTATCTCATCAACTACTGTAATACCGGGTATATGCCTAGCAAACTCAGTAGAACTTACATCACGTTTGTCTTTGTAATATAAATCATGATTTCCTACAAACATTAAAACTTTATCAAATGCTTTGCCTAACTTTTCCATACTACGAATTGTTGCATCCATAGTAGTAAGATTAAGTGAATTTCTGTTGTGATGCCAATCGCCGCAAAAAATGCAGGTTTCGCAACCTTTTTCTTTTGCATTAGCAATAAACCAATCAATGAATTCTTCACAGTCTGAGTTATGCGTTCGGCTATTACTTTTAAGGCCAAAGTGTATGTCAGTAAAAACTGCTGCTTTCTTAAACAAAATATAGTCTCCGGGTTATCTACTTGTTATATTATATAACAAAAATGTACACTTGTCAACTACTTTTTTGAAAGTTCTTTTTCTCTTTTTAGGGCAGCTTCCCATTCGCCTGCATGTTGTCTTGTATAACTTGGATTCAAGTCATTCATTTCAAGAATATCGTCTCTAATATTTTGATTACGCTTTTCTATATTGATAACACGTACAAAGCTATTAGTTACAGCCGCAGTATAATAAGCAAATGGATTTTGTGATTTTGACTCGTCAAACTGTAAGCCAATCTGTGCTAATTGCAAGATTGCTTGACCACGCATTTCGTCATTGTAAGTGTAACCACGTACATTGCCTCTTGTTGCGTATCTATCACAAAGCTTCATCCACATCATAGCTAGATTGTTTGTTGCTTTGCCATGTGACTTACTAAAGCAACCATTTTCCATGCCGCCTTCCCAATGACTTTTTCCTACACATACTAATTCGCCGTCATCTGTAAACTTATAATGTTTAAATGGAGGAAAGTTTAGTTTTGTTTTTGTGTCTGCAACTGTCTTTGGATTCTTTTTTCTTCCAGGTTCTTCTGGAATATGATCAAATGTCATGACACGAAAAATTAGTTCTTCTTTTGTAATTTTTCTATAATCAACTTCGCACTCTGCTTGTTTAACTTTTTGTCCAGCCATTTTACGTGCTTCGTAATCAGCTGTACTTAGGCGTTTTGCTTTGTTGCGTTTTGCTTCTGCAATAGTTCTAATATTAATTCTATCAACATCTAATAAAATAATATCAAACTGTCCGTATGCTTCTTCTACGTAACTGTTATATGTATTCTTAGATTTGTGTATTTCTTTTAAAATGTCCTTATTATTAAGGTAGTTCTTTTTTCTCATTTTCGCTCCAGGCTTATAGTATATATACTATTATAATATACGTAGTTAAATTTGTCAACTAAATACTATGTAGGAGATAAAGAATATGGGACTTTTTAGCGGATTTAATCAATTATCATCAATAGCAAGCTCTGTAAAGAATGCTCAGAGTACATTTAATAATCTAAAATCAAATGCTACATCAGCTTTCGGCGGAGTTAGTGGCTTACAAGGTGCTATTGGAAACTTTGCTAGTAAGCCATCAATTGGTGGTCTATCAGGCCTAATATCTCAAGGATCAGATTTGCTTAATCTTGCTAAAGGTGCCACAGATGACTTTAACGCTCTCAAAGGTACATTTACACGAGGTTTTGGAACTAGAAGCAGAATGGGAGCAGCAGGTGGTCCTCCGCCTGGCGCTAACCCTATTTCATCTAATTCAGCACAGGCTCAACTAATAAGTCAAAGTGTGTCAACTGGCGGAATTGATCCCGAATCAAATGATTGGAGAGTTAGTTTATCTGTACCTCAAGCTATTTCTGGCAGTGCTTTATTTTCACCATTTGATAACAGCAACGGCAAACTAGTTTTTCCGTTTACACCTACAATATTATTTGGTAATACAGCAAGTTATAGTCAAATACATCCAACTCATGTAAACTATCCTTATAATGCATATGAAAACAGTCAAGTAGATGCAATAACAATTACAGGTGAATTTTATAGCGAATCGTCAGCTGATGCAAAATACTGGATTGCTGTGTTACATTATCTTAGAACAATGACTAAAATGTTCTATGGTGACGGAGCACACAGTGGTAATCCGCCTTTGGTTGCTAGACTAAACGGATATGGCAGACATGTTCTTAATAACATACCTGTAGTTGTAAGTAACTTTACAACTGATTTACCTGCAGAAGTAGATTATATAAAAATTGATTTACAAAACCAAGCTAACTATGTTCCTGTACAATCTACAATTACAGTAACACTATTACCACAGTACAGCAGAACAACACAATCTACCTTTAACTTAAAGAAGTTTGCAAACGGCGATTATGCGTCTAGTGGCACAGAAGGATTTATCTAATGAGTATGAACCCCTATGCAAAAACAGGTGTAACAAGATCAGGTTACTTAGATATATTAAAGATTATACCAATCCCAGCTGAAGATAATGATATAACATTTGAAATTACACCTAATTATCATAATCGACCAGATCTACTAGCATATGATTTATACGGTACAAAGGATTTATGGTGGGTATTTGCACAGCGTAATATGGATATAATAAAAGATCCAATATACGATTTTTCAGCAGGAACAAAAATACGTTTGCCTAAAGAAAGTAATATGAAAACATTGATAGGAGCTTAATATGGGTTTTGGCAGTTTCATATCATCAAATATTGCAGGATCAGCAGCTTCTCTTGGAAACTTTAATAAAAATTTATCTGCGGCTCAAAATCAATTATCTAAAGTTAATTTTGGCGGATTTAATAAAGATCTGCGAGGCGCAATATCTGGTGTATCAGGACTACCAGGAAACGTACAAGGCATAACAGATAATTTTACTAGAAAGTTCGAAAGTATTCAGCGAGCTGGTATGCAAGATTTTGAAATGGGTCTTCTTGGAAAGATACCTCTAATCAAAGATTTTGAATCATTAAGTAGTTCTATCAAAGTACTGCCTAGCGGATTACCCGGAGGCATTGGCGAAAATGTTCTTAACAGTGCTATATCAAAAGTAGCAGGTGGATCAATTGGCGGCCTCTTAAATTCAGCAACAAGTCTACTCAGCGGCGACTTAGGAGGAGCGTTTTTTGGACTAGCATCAATAGGCTCAGGCGGTAGAACTGATAGATCTAACACAGCTATAGCAACTGATGCTAATGGTAGATTAAAAAATCCTTTAAGATCATACGCTGCATATAATTACAGAATTACATTAGCTTGTATAACTAGTGCTGAAGTAAACACGCCTGAAAGTGGATTTAGGTCTAGTGGTTTAACTAATGTAGTTTGTCAAACCGGTGGCGGCGCCATTGCAGATAGAGTTACTACATTTGGCGAAGTAAACTACAATACTACTGGAGAGTATTATTTAGAAGATTTAGAAATAGATGCACTTATTGCTCCAAATTCTAAAACTGGTATCGCAATGGGTACAAATATTGCATTTACAGTACTAGAACCATATAGTATGGGACAGTTTTTAGAAGCTATGCAGGTAGCAGCGGTACAAGCAAATCATGCAAATTATATCGAAGCACCGTATATATTGAGAATACAGTTTTTGGGATTTGATGAAAATAGTGCTCCAATGCCAAATAAACAAGAACAAAACGTTACAACAAAATACGTTCCGATAAAACTAACTAATGTTGAATTTCAAGTTGACGGACAAGGTAGTAGATATTCAGTTGAAGCATTGCCATGGAATGAACAAGCACTTGTTGATGAAATTGCACAAGTACCAACAGATGTATCAATCAGTGGTAATGCTGTTGATGAATATTTGCAAAGAGGCGAACGCAGTTTAACAAATGTACTAAACGCTAGAAACGAAACACGTGAAGATGCTAATGTTACTCCTCAAGAAGATAGATATATCATTATGTTTCCTGATGATAAGCAAGGTGCTACAAGTGCAGTAGAAGCCGCTGGCGGAGCCAATGTTTACGAAACATTAAAGAATTTTTCAGAAACTAACGTAAATGAAATTGGTAGAGCTGTACTAACTAACGATACAAATGAAGGCGGAACCAGACCAATGGGAAGCCATGTCGATGCAATGTATGATGACGGGCCTTTAAGATTTATAAATCGCCAAGCAATAGCACAACAGGATCTTGAAAGAACAGGACAGTATGTACAAGGTACAAATATTGTTGGTATTATAGAAGATGTTATTATTAGTAGTGAATACGGAAAAGCACTTGCAGAAACTCCTGCTCAAAATGGGTTTAAAACATGGTTCAAAGTTGAAACAATGGTTTTTGATACTGAAAATGTAGCAAGCGAATTATCAAGAGGTACTAAAGCAAAAGTGTATGTATACAGTGTTGTTCCTTTTTTAGCAGATGAGGCTAAATTTATGGGACCTGGTAGAATACCTTCTAGTACAGAAGAATTAAAGGCAAACGCAGTAAAAGAATACAACTATTTCTACACAGGAAAAAATGAAGATGTATTAGATTTTGCAATTGAATTTAAAGGAGCGTTCTATCAAAACTTGTATGCAGATTTAGGACAGTTTAATTTACCAACTAGATCGGGTGCTGGAAGTGAAGTAGTTGCAAATACACCACCTCCTGGAACAGTTGTAGCACCACCCGGACTTGGTCCAGCAGGTGGCGGCGGCTTAGCAGAACCAAAAGCGCCTGTTAGAAACTCAGATGGTAAATCAGTTGTTCCGAACGGAATAGCTACAACTGCATCATCGGGTACAAAACGTGCAATTGCTGAAGCATTTCATAATACATTAATTAATGGTGATACTGATATGGTACAAGCTGAAATGGAAATTTGGGGAGATCCGTTCTTTATTCCAACAAGCGGAATGGGAAATTACAATGCACCAGCAAGTGGAGTGAAGCGTAATACAAATGCTGACGGCGGCATGGACTATCAAAATGAAGAAGTATTAATTGTTGTAAACTTTAGAACTCCTACAGATTATGCCGAAGGCGGACTAATGCAATTTAGCACTATAGTAAAGCCGTTCAGTGGACTATTCCAAGTAAATGAAGTTACAAATACATTCAGTAAAGGTCAATTTAAGACTAATTTAAAACTGATTAGACGCCGCGGTCAAAATGATGAAGCAACAGGTGAGTCTGAAGCAATAAGAGAAGGTGATGCAAATAATATGGATCCTCGTGCAGCTGACAGAATGTCAGGAGGACGTAGTTCAGGACCAGGCGGCGTAGTAGGAAACCAACAAAACCGTACACTAACAAATGCAAATTCTCCAGTAACAAGCGGAGGAACTGGTCCAGGTGCGAGAAACAGTACAGCACCAGCCGGTAGTCCAGCTGGAAGCGGGGGACAACTTGCAACTATTACAACTAGTAAGCAAGGCAAATCAACACAAGTAGCAGCATCACTAGCACCGCAGTTTCAAGCAATGATTGACGAATTAGAAAATGTCTACGGGTATGAAATATACAGCATTGGCGGCTATAATTATAGATATATTGGCAAAACGTCAACACTGAGTTGGCACTCCGGCGGCATTGCTATTGATATTAACCCTCCTGAAAACCCATTTGGTCCAAACTACATAACAGACATGCCAGCAGGCGGCACAGGTAGTGAAATGGTTGCATTAGCAAACAAATACGGAATGGGTTGGGGCGGAGCCTGGACAGGAAAAAGCAAAGATGCTATGCATTTCTCAGCTGCATCAAACGAAGGTGGATCGCTTCAAGGCCTACGTAGAGGAGTAATTCCTTCTGGTGGTGCAACGTCTTTACCTGCTACTGAAACACCTCAAGCTAGAACAGGCGGAGCGCAATAATGGCAATTAACAATTTCTTAAAAGCAGGAGATTATATAGCCGCAGGTCCTGTTGGCACTATTGTCGAAACTCAAAAAGCAAGATTAGAAGCAACAACACGAAAAATTGCTGCTAAGGCAACTGAAATAGCAAATTTAACACCAAACATTTCAGGTGTACCTAACATTGGTAATATAGCAGATGCTATCCCAAATTTACCTAGTATTGATGGTATAGCAGGTTCTATTCCAGGGTTGCCTGATGTCGGATCTATAGCAGCCCAACTAGATCCTTTTGGAGGTATAGGTCCTGATGTAACATCATTAGCTACAGTTTCGCCTGCAACGGCTGCTGCATCAGTATTGCCGAGTAATTTAACTGCACAAGGTTCCGGAGGCGGAATACAATCAGTTCCTAATAGACCCTACTTACCAACAGATCCTTTAGATAATAGATATGATTATCGTACTGGACAAAAAGTATTTACATTATCTAATGCTGCTGCACAACTAGGATCACAACGTGGACTAGGGAGTACCGGTGCAGGAGTAAATACACCACAAGGAAATCTTGCTGCGTGTAAAGAATGCGGATCTAATACACATAGTACTGCGGAGCATCAAAATGCTCCAGCGTTTGAAGCTGTAGATCCAAGACCGCTTGATCCGCGGGAAAGAGCAAAGAGAGCTGAATGGGATAAGCTATACAAGTATACACATCAGCAAAATGGTGAACCTTTTGAGCAGTTCGGTGGTTCTTCAGGACCGTCTTAAGGAACAATTTAATGGAGTACATTAATGTCTAGACCAAATACGTTATCAAGGACAGTAAACAGTGCAGGACCACCAAATTCCGGCGGACCATATGAAGCAATCATTGTTAACCATCTTGATCCTTATAATATGGGAACACTAGAAGTTGAACTTCTTAAGCAAGGTGCAGGTAATAATCCTGAGAGAACTGGACAACTTGTAACATGTAAATACCTAAGTCCATTTTATGGGGTTACTCCGTCAATGGGTACAACAGCAAACGACGGTTATGAATATACACAAAAAAGCTATGGCTTTTGGGCTGTTCCGCCAGATGTTGGAACAAAAGTTCTAGTTATGTTTGCAGAAGATAATACAAATTATGCTTATTGGATAGGTTGTATTCAAGACGAAAATATGAACTTTATGGTTCCTGACGGAAGAGCAAGTACTGATTTAACTACACCTAATACTCCTCAAGATTTACAAGGTATTAAATTACCAGTTGGCGAGTATAACAAGAAAACTGAAACAGGCGCTGGCAAAGATCCGACTAGGTTTGTAAAACCTTACAACAAAGACTTTAGTCAAATTTTACAAATTCAAGGATTAATATCGGACGAAACACGAGGTACTACAACTACAAGTGCTAGAAGAGAAGTACCTAGTGGAGTTTTTGGTATGTCAACACCAGGCCCAACAGATAAACGTCCTGGAGCACCTACACTTGAAACAGGTTCAGAACAAAATAGAGCAAATTACTATGCAAGCCGCTTAGGTGGTTCTAGTATTGTTATGGATGATGGTGACGATAAGTTACTTAGGAAAGGACATGCAGAAGAAGCACCGCCTTTCTATGCTAGTTTAGAAGCAGGCGAAGCAGGTGGCGACGAAACTATACCACACAACGAATTATTAAGATTTAGGACACGTACTGGTCATCAAATTTTACTACACAATTCAGAAGATTTAATTTATATTGCTAATTCACGAGGAACTGCATGGATAGAAATTACTAGTGATGGTAAAATAGATATTCATAGTCAAGATAGTATTAGTGTTAATAGTGAAAATGATGTAAACTTTACTGCATTTAGAGACTTTAATGTAGAAGCTGGTAGAAACATCAATATGAAAGCAAGTGCTAGATATGCAAACTTTGCAAATAAAGATGGACGTGGAAATGAAGCTGGCAGAGTACAAATTGAATCTAAGCATGCCTTTAATTTAGACGTAGGTACAGAATCTAAAATAACTGTTGGTGCTAACCACCAATTGCTTGTTGGCGCTGCAATCAAAGCAGAAGCTGGTGCTGCTGTTAATATTAAATCAGCAGGTGCAACTAATATAGATTCTGATGCTGCTATAAATGTTATTTCAACAGCAGCTATGAACCTACAATCAGGAGCAAGTGTTAATATTACTTCAGCAGCAAGTACGTTAGTATCATCAGGATCTAATATTAGTTTAGCAGCCGAAGGCGTACTTTCAGGGGATGCAGGCGAAGTACATTGGAACAGTGGATTGTCTGGTAGTGCAGCCGCAGCCGGCGCCGCAGAAACTCCTGAACCAGTTGTAAGATTATCTTTAATTTCACTACCTCAAATTACACCAGGTGTTAGTGTTCCAGGAACGTACCAAAGTATTCTAGCAAGATCTCCGCAGCACGAACCTTGGCCGCATCATGAAAATCAAAATCCGCAGTCATTTAAATTAGAAGAAACTGATAGAGAGCAAGTTGGACAACTAATAGACGGCAGACCAGCTCAAACACCTGATACATTTAGAAAAAATTCAAACCAGCAAGTTGCATCTCTTAACCCTGCAATATCAAGTTTCTCAAACAGTAGTGCAGGAGGATTTAGTTTAGCAGCAGGAAGCGATCCATTAGATCCAACAGTTGACAGAACACTTGATTCTGCTCTTCAACAGCCGGGCACAATAGCTGCACCTGTTCTATCTGCTGCTGAAGTTCCTGGAACAATTACAGGATTTAGTAAAGGCGAAACGGCAAACTATATGAGTGCAATTGGACAGCGTGAAAGTGGTAACAAATATGATGTTGTTAATACTATTGGTTATTCCGGCAAGTATCAATTTGGATCATTAGCGTGTCAAGAAGCAGGATATATTATTTTAGGTTCTAGTGGTAATAACAGAACACTTGATAATCCATCTGCTTGGACAGGCAAAGACGGAGTTAATAACAAAAGAGATTGGTTAACAAATGTCGGTAACTGTCAAGAAAAAGCAATGATAGCATATACAAACAAAAACTACAGTTATCTAACAAACAACGGCGGTATACGTTCCGGCGATACAAACGATAAAAAGGCAGGCATGTTAGCTGGCGCACATTTATTAGGTGCTAATGCAATGAAAAACTGGAGAAACGGTCAGCGTGGACAAACTGACGGATATGGTACAAAGCCAGATGAATACTATGTAATCGGCGCAAGGTCAGTTGGCGGATCAGGAAACACAGCAACAGTTTAAGGTAAATACGTTATGAGTACTATTGAAAAGAATTTATACAAAAGAGTTACAGTAAAAAATGCTGCACAATCCACGGATACTAAGCAAGAAAAGTCTTATAGAGGATTTTCAACAGTTGATATTAGTAAAGATTCTTATGCATTATACGATTTAGATATTATTAAACAAGATATTATAAATCACTTTCATATTAGACAAGGCGAAAAATTATCAGATCCTGAATTTGGTACAATTATTTGGGACATATTATTTGAACCGTTTACTGACGATGTTAAAGAAGCAGTAATTCAAAACGTTACAGAAATTATAAACTATGATCCTAGAGTAGGAGTTAACAGTATCACTGTTACTCCGTATGAGTTTGGTCTTCAAATTGAAGCAGATTTAACATATATAGCTTTTGATATATCTGAAACATTGCGATTTAAGTTTGATCAGGCTGCAGGCCTGATATAATAGTAGTAGTTAATCTCTAACGCTAAATACTACAACAAATGAGGAATTGCCAATGTCATCAACAGACAGACAAAATCGACTGTTAGTAACAGAAGACTGGAAACGCATATACCAATCATACAGGAATGCTGATTTCCAAAGTTATGATTTTGATAGCCTGCGCAGAACTTTAATTAATTATCTGCGCCAAAACTATCCAGAAGACTTTAACGATTATATTGAATCTAGTGAATTCTTAGCACTAATTGACATGATAGCTTTCCTCGGCCAAAATCTGTCATTTAGAACAGATTTAAATGCTAGAGAAAACTTTCTTGAAACAGCAGAACGTAGAGAAAGCATATTACGTTTAGCAAGACTAATTTCTTATAACCCTAAAAGAAATCAAGCAGCATCAGGGCTATTAAAGTTTGATAGCATAAAAACTACTGAAACACTTATTGATAGTTCAGGAACAAATTTAGCTGGTATTACAGTCAATTGGAATGATGCTAGTAGTAGCTCTTGGTTTGAGCAATTTACAAAAATACTTAATGCAGCATTACCTGTAAATAACGGCGTAGGTACACCTTTAAAGACTGAACAAGTATCAGGCATATCAACAGAGCAGTACAGATTAAATTCTTTAAACACAGATATTCCAAGATTTAAGTTTACAAAAACTGTTGAAGGATCTACTGTAGCATTTGAAGCAGTAAGTACAGATATTCAAGACGGAGAAATATTAGAAGAACCACCGTTACCAGGAAATAATCCTGCGTTTCTATTTAGAGATGACGGCAGAGGCGCCGGCAGTTCTAATACAGGTTTCTTTATGCACTTTAGACAAGGAACACTAAAGTCTGGAGAATTTTTTGTTGAAAATCCTACCCCTAACCAAAACATTGCTATTGATGTAACAAACATAAACAACAGTGATGTCTGGTTATATAGTATTGATTCAAATGGATTTGAAAACGAACTTTGGACAAAACTAGCTGCTGTTGAAGGTAACAATATTATCTATAATAGTTTGTCTAAAAATATTAGAAATGTATTTACAGTTGCTACAAGAGTTAGTGATAGAATTAATCTAGTGTTTAGTGACGGCGTATTTGGTAATCTTCCAGCTGGCAATTTTAGAACATATTATAGAACAAGTGCTAACAGAAACCTTTCTGTTAATCCTGCAGGTATGTCAAATATTACTATTTCTGTACCTTATATTGGTAGAAAAAATACTAACGAAAAACTTACTATAACAATGAGTCTTAAGTATGCTGTTAATAATGCTACACAAAGTGAGTCAAATGAAAGCATAAAATCAAATGCTCCTGCAACGTATTATACTCAAAATCGAATGATTACAGGTGAAGACTATAATGTTGCACCATTGGGTGTAAGTCAGGATATTATTAAGACAAGATCAGTTAATAGAGTTAGCAGCGGAATAAGCAGATATTTAGATTTAAAAGATACTACAGGAAAATACAGTAATACAAATTTATTTGGAACAGACGGCATTTTGTACCAGCAAAAATTTGACGAAAAGAATAACTTTAGTTTTGTAACACAAAGTGATGTTGAAGGTGTAATTTATAATACTATACAAGGATTGTTAACTAGCACTAATATGAAAAACTTTTATTGGGCAAAATATCCAAAAATTATTGTTACTGATTTAAATGCACAATGGTCGTCAACGTCTACGTCAACTAATGCTGACACAGGTAACTTTATTGACCAAGATGCAGTATCATATAAAGTTGGAGCATTTACAAGTAATAGTTTAAGGTTAATTGAATCAGGATCAATGTTAAGATTTGCTGCACCAGAAGGTTATCACTTTATGGACGATGCAGAAAATATCATAATGCCTGGACCAGCTGATCATCCAAACGCATCTTTATATAGATGGGTAAAGGTTGTAAGTGTTACAGGTGACGGTACTGGTACAACAGGCAACATAGGAAATATTATTCTAAATGAAATATTGCCTGTTTCAAACGGCGATGCAAATATCAAACCAATATTGACACAAATTAAACCTAAATTGTCTTCGGTATTATTAGATGACCTTAAGACACAGATTATTGACCAAACATTTGCTTACAACGATTATGCTATTAGATATGACGATATTGCAAGACGTTGGAAATTAATTACAGCTGATAATATTAATACAACAGCTGACTTTAGTACAGGTAAAACTGGCGATGTTAGTGGACAGCAACTAGATTCTAGTTGGTTGCTTTACTTCAAAACAAATGGTGAAACATATACAATAACTTACAGAAATTTAAGATATGTTTTTGAAAGTGCTGACGAACTAAAGTTTTATTTTGATGAAGCAAATAAAGTCTTTAATCCGAGGACAGGTAAAGTTCTTAAAGACAAAATAGATGTTTTGTCTATTAATTCAAAACCTGATGGTTCTGGAGTTCCGTTTAATAAAGATTATACATGGAGTGCAGCTAAAGAATTTAGAGATCCAGCAGGATACAGAGATACTAGAAAATTAGAAGTAACATTCTATGATTCAAACAATGATGGTATATTTGATGACCCTGAAATATTTGAAGAAATAGTTAATTCTAATGAGTACATATACCAAAAATTATATACTACATCTGATGGTGTTGAAGACTTTAAATATTTTGATAATACTAATGCAGATATTATACAAGTAACAAACGAAGCAGCAGTAGAGCGTATTAGTAATAACAACGGAAAGATATTTTATCTAGTTGAGGAAGGTGTATTTAAACAGTATAATTCGACTGCAAATAGCTTAACTACAATTTCAAATTATAGAGCATATATTGGTAGAAACTCGTTGAAGTTTAACTACTTACATGTAGCTGATTCTGAAAATAGAATAGATCCAAGTTTAAGTAATATTATTGATACTCATGTATTAAGTAGAAATTATGATACACAGTTTAGACTTTATCTTTCAGGCGAACTGCCAATGAAACCAAAGCCACCTAGCAGTGATGAATTATTTAGACTTTATGGAAAAGAGTTAAATGCAATTAAATCAATAAGTGATGAAATAATATATCACCCTGTTAAGTACAAAGTATTATTTGGATCAAAAGCAATGCCTGACTTGCAAGTTAAATTTAAAGTTGTAAAGAATCCTGATCTTGTACTAAATGACAATGATATTAAATCACGTATAGTTGCTTTAATTAATAGATTCTTTAGCACAGAAAATTGGGACTTTGGAGACACATTTTATTTCCAAGAACTTAGTTCTTATGTAATGAATTTTATGAGTCCTGATTTAGTAAGTTTTCTTATTGTTCCAGAACAAGCAGATCAATCATTTGGAAGCCTATTCCAAATTAATTCAGAAAACGATGAAATATTTATAAATGGCGCAACAGTAAAAGATATCGATGTAATTGATGAAATTACATCTTCTAAATTACAGTCGTCTGGAAAAATTGTTACGTCTACACCAGCAGAAGTAGTAGGGGTACAAAGTGCTCCTGTATTAAGCACAAGAAGTAGTAGTAATGTAGCAAATGTTAGCAGTGCAAGCAGTAGTTCAAGCAGTGCAAGTAGTTCAAGTTCTTCTTCAAGTAGTTCTAGTAGTTCTTCAGGAAGTTCTTCAAGCGGAGGTTATAGTTACTAATGGCTATAGATAATCAAAACGATAAACCACTACCAGGTGAAGGTAGTGAAAAAAGACGTAGCTCAGATTTATTACCTCGTTACTTTAGAACAACAGCAAACGTAAACTTTTTACAAGCAACTTTAGATCAGTTAATACAACCTGGCGTAGCTGAAAAACTTACATCTTATTATGGAAGAACAACAGCAAAAGCATTTGCACCAGGAGATAATTATGTTCCTGACGTATCTAAGCAAAGAACAGACTACCAATTTGAACCAGCTATAGTTCAAAAGGATGAATTAGGCACTGTTAATTTTTACAAAGATTATAATGATATTACAAACCAAATAGGTGTATTTGGCGGCAACACTATTAATCATTCAGCAACTTATGCTCAAGATTACCATCCATGGAACCCGCATATTGATTGGGATAAATTTGTAAACTTTAGAGAATACTATTGGTTACCAACTGGTCCACAAACAGTTGAAGTTTTAGGACAATCTCAATCAGTTACAAGTACATACTCAGTAGGCTTAACTACTGCCGGAGAAGATACTGCATTTTTGTTTACTCCGGACGGACTAACTGCTAATCCAAATCTTGTATTATATAGAGGTCAAACATATAGGTTTGAAATTGATACACCGGGCCACCCAATGGCATTTGCAATATCAAGATCATTTACACCTGGCAACTCTGTAATAACAGCAACAAGAGAAGGTGTTAGAGGAGAAGGATTATTTGATGCTACATTGTATGGCGAAGCATATGATCTTGGAGAATTTATTGTACAGCCGCGTGAAGGCGGCATTGAAATTGGCGATGATGAAAACATTAGTGAATTATATCCTAATGGAATAGCTAGATTTGATGAAGAAGGTACAGAAATTGCAAATGTATATATTGAAAGCGGAGTAATAGAATTTACTATTCCGCTAAATGCTCCTGACTTCTTATTCTATATTAGTAAGAATGATTTGAATACTAGTGGCCAAGTAAGAATTTTTGATATTGAAGAAAATACAGCAATTAATATAGATGCAGAAATTATTGGAAAAAAAGAATACACAAGTTCTAATGGTGTTAAATTTACAAACGGTCTTAAAGTTGAATTCTTAGGAAAAGTTACTCCAAATACATATAGTGAAGGAACATATTATGTTGAAGGAGTCGGAAGCCAAATAACATTAGTTAGAGATAAAGACTTAATTATTCCTGCTGCTTATGCTTCTGAAAAAGCTGTCTTGTTTGATAGCGAAGGATTCGATAGATTACCTTTTGCAAACCAAAGTAGTTATGCAGGTACTAAAGATTACATTATTATAAACAGAGCTAGTCCTGATAAAAATCCTTGGGCAAGATACAATAGATGGTTCCACAAAGATGTTATTGATTATGCAGCATCAAGAAATAATCAACCAAGCAATATAGATCAAAGTGCTAGAGCAAAAAGACCTATTATTGAATTTGAACCAGGATTAAAGTTGCACAATAGCGGAGTATTTGCTAAAAAAGATATTGACTTAATTGACAACTATACAACAGATGTATTTTCAATAATTGAAGGATCATTAGGTTATAGTGTTGATGGTGTTGCATTAGCAGAAGGCATGCGTGTACTATTTGCAGCTGATACTGATATACTTGTTAGCGGAAAAATTTATGAAGTAAAATTTGTAACAACTAATAATAGACGCCAAATAACTTTAATCGAAACAGCTGACACTATACCTCAAGATTTACAGACAGTGCTTATTACACAAGGTGTTGAATTTGCAGGTAGTTTATTTTACTATGATAATTCACAATGGAAAGCGTCACAAACAAAAGCTGGAGTAAACACAAATCCAACGTTTGATTTGTTTGATGCAAACGAAGTAAGTTATTCAGATACTACAACATACGAAGCAAGTAATTTTACAGGTACTAAATTATTCAGTTATTCACAAGGTGAAGGAACAGCAGATAGTGAGTTAGGATTTCCATTAGAATATCAATCAATTGAAAATTCAGGAGATATATTATTTAACTTTAATCTTCTTACTGATACATTTGTTTATCAAGATGCTGCTGGCTTCTATACTGTAAAGACTGACACATCATTCCTCAAAAAATATAATAATAATAAAGAATATAGTTACCAAAATGGTTGGGAATCAAAACCTACTAAAATGGTACAGAAAATTATTAGACAATATGTATCTACAATAGATCAACAGAATAATTTTGAAGTAGATGTTGTAGATAATGCAGTAAATGTTACTGACTTGCGTGTTGCAGTTTATGTTAATAAACAATTAAAGAGTAATCTTTTAGATTATGAATTAGATAGAATTAACGGCCGAGTATTTGTACGTTTTCTAACAGACTTACTAGAAAACGATGTGGTAGAATTAAGGGTAAAGACAACAGCTGATAAAAATGAAAACGGACATTACGATTTTCCAATTAATTTAGAAAGAAACCCGAGCAACGATGATATAGCTCAGTTTACATTAGGCGAAGTTATTGATCATGTAGATTCTATGGTAGAAGATATAAATGCGTTTTCAGGTATATATCCAGGTCCAAGTAATTTACGTGATATAAAAAATATTAATAGATACGGTAAAAGATTTGTAAAGCATACTGCTCCTATGAATCTAGCAGGATATCATATAACTAATAAAAACTTTAACATTGTAAAATCTTTAAAGCAATCAAAAAATGATTATGCAAAATTTAAAAGAGTATTTCTACAAACAGCAGAAACATTAGGTTATGATGGTCCGACAAGGACACATGTTGACTTAATATTAAAAGAATTAAACAAAGATAAAACTCCTAATATGCCTTATTACTTTAGTGATATGGTTCCTACTGGAGCAAACAATGTTATTAGAAACTCTGTACTTGATTCAAGAAATCCTTATTATCAATTAACATCAGCATTTGATGCTTCAGCTTTGTCTAGTAAATCTGTACAAGTATACTTAAATGGTTTGTTATTAGCTAATGGCATTGACTACAGCTTTAGTACTGAAGGTTTTGTACTAATTGTGGCAGAACAAAATGTTGGCGATGAGATTGAAATAGTTGAATGGGAATCAACTGACGGATCCTTTATTCCGGCAACACCTACTAAGTTAGGATTGTATCCAAAATATGAACCGGCTATTTTTGTAGACAACACTTATCAAGAAGAAACTAAAGTTATACAAGGACATGACGGGTCTATAGTTGTTGCATTTAATGATTATAGAGATAACTTGTTATTAGAACTTGAAAAAAGAATCTTTAATAATATTAAGTTCGAGTACAACCAAGAAATATTTAATATACACGATTATATTCCTGGATATTATAGAAACACTGGTATTAAGTATGATGACTTTAATAATTCATTATTAAGTAGTTTTGTTGAATGGCAACAGTTAGTTGATGCAGATTATACAGATAACTCATTCTACGATAGAGGTAATCAATTAACGTTTAACTACTCTTATATGAATGCTCCTAATGGTGAAGAACTTCCGGGTTTTTGGCGCGGCGTATATAGAAAAGCATACGACACTGATCGTCCGCATACACATCCTTGGGAAATGCTCGGTATCACAGTGAAACCTACTTGGTGGGAAGATACATATGGCAAGGCTCCGTACACAGGCGATAACTTAATTCTTTGGGAAGATATTTCAGAAGGACTAATTAAAGATCCTGCTAATACTAGACGTGATGTAAGATATGCTCGTCCTAATTTATTAAAGCATATTCCAGTTGATTCTGCTGGTAATATAGCTTCACCCTTAAAAGCAAACTTTGCAAAAAATTATGTTTCAAGAAATACAAGAAACAAGTTTAAATTTGGTGATGTATCACCAGTTGAAAATGCTTGGAGACGTAGTAGTGAATATCCGTTTGCTATTATATCTGGATTAGTTCTAAATAAACCTAACGAAATGTTTGGTAGATGTTTTGATCTTTCTAGAATTACCCCAAACCTTGCAGGACAACATGTTTATTCTACTACAGGTAAATTTATTACATTAGCAGACATACAATTTCCTAACTCTTATAATGGTACTGAAAGAGTTATAACAAGCGGATTGATTAATTATCTATACAATTATATAAGTGCTAACGTAAGTTCAATATATCAAGAATATAAAGATGAATTAACAACGCTAACAAATCAACTTGGATTTAAGATTGGTGGATTTACTGACAAGTCTAAATTTAAGTTAGTATTGGATTCACGAACACCGTATAATCAAGGCAATGTTTTTGTTCCAGAAGAAAATTACCAAATAATATTTAATACAAGTTCACCTTTAGAAAACCAAATATACAGTGGTGTAACAGTCGAAAAACAATCCAGCGGATTTATTATAAGAGGATATGCATTTGATACTCCTTACTTTTCATATCACCCTCATATTGAGTCTACAGTAGATAGAACAATTACTGTCGGCGGCATCAGTGAAACTTTTGAATCTTGGACACCGAATAGAAGATTTTCAGAAGGTGCTGTTATAGAAAATGCAGGCCGTTATTATAGAGCAACAACAGCATTTGAAAGCACAACAGTATTTACAACTGATAATTTAGTTTCAATGCCAGAAGTTCCAGTTGAAGGCGGCAAACGTGCAATTATTAGAAAAACATTTAGTAAAAAAATAAAAAGATTAAATTACGGAACGCAATTTAGAACAAGTCAAGAGGTTGTAGATTTTCTTCTAGGGTACGGAAAATACTTAGAAGATCAAGGATTTGTTTTTGACACCTTTAATGCCAATACAGATGATATTGATGACTGGACATACACATGTAAAGAATTTTTATTCTGGACAACACAAAACTGGGCAGCAGGCACAGCAATTAGTTTAAGTCCAGCAGCAAATGTATTACAGTTTAAGAAAGACTACGCAGTAATAGATAATATATTTGATAACTTTTATCCTTACAGTATATTAGATGCTGATGCACGCCAAATTAAGAAAGAGTTTGATCATACTATTAGACAACAAAATAGTTTTGGAATGATTCTTAAGAATACTGATCAAGGTATATATCAAGCACAACTACCATTAGTACAAAAAGAGCATGTATGCTTGCTAGATAACACAACACAGTTTGGAGATACAATCTTTCATCCAGCAACTGGATATAGGCAAGAACGTATTAAAGTTATAGGATACAGAAGTGACGAATGGACTGGCGGAATGGATGTGCCAGGGTTTATTTACGATGACACAAATATCACAGTATGGGATAGTTATAAAGATTATATAATTGGCGATGTTGTAAAATATAAAGAGTTTTATTATGTAGCATTATTAAACACTCCAGGAAGTCAGTTCTTTCAAACATCTAGTTGGCAAAAACTTGCAGAAAAGCCAGAGTCCCAATTAATGGTAAACTTTGATTATAAAATTAATCAATTTGCAGACTTTTATGATCTCGATAGTGACAACTTTGATATTGAGCAACAAAAACTCGCACAACATCTTATAGGTTATCAACCAAGAAATTATCTTGCTAATATTATAAATGATGACGTAAGTCAATACAAATTCTATCAAGGTATGATACAGGATAAGGGTACTGTTAATGCACTTAGTAAATTATTTGACGCTTTAAATTATGCTGAAAAAGATAGTTTAGAGTTCTTTGAAGAATGGGCTGTGCAATTAGGACAATATGGTGCTACTTCTAAGTATAAAGATGTAGACTTTATTTTAGACGAATCTAAATTTAGAATTACTCCTCAACCAATTGAACTAGTAGATATTAAGAATCCTACAAGATCTGACACAGCAATTGAAATACAGCCATACGAAGTATATTCAAGAGATTCTGAATATCAATCAAAAGTATTTCCTAAAATTGATGATGTAAAAGAATATATTCAGTCAGCTGGTTATGTTAGAACTGAAGATATAAAGTTTAGAGTTAGGACCAAAGACGATCTACTTAAAATTCAAACTCCGCAAATTACTGTTGGCGATTATGTTTGGGTAACTGATGATAATATTAGTTTTGATAAAGATTGGAATGTGTACCAGTTAGTTGATACACCTTACAACGTTAATAGCATAACACCAGAAGACGAAGGTGCTGACGAAATTGCTGGATCTATAACTCCTTTTATTAGAGTTAATACTACAAAATTTGTAGGCGGCGATATAAAGAAAGGTGATGTAGTTGGTATATATGGCGCAGCATCATCAAATCTTCTAAACTTTTTGTATGTTTCAGAAGTAAGTGTAGACACAATGGTACTACAAGTACCAGAAGGCGTTGTGGTATCAGCAATAGAAAATGTAAACTATCTAGTTGCTAGATTTAGAAGCGTACGAGTAAAAGATATAAATGAATTGAATACTCTTATCGAAAGTTATAAAGATGAAAACCAAAAAGTTTGGATTGACAAATTAGATAAGAGTTGGAGTGTAATTCAAAATACTGAGAATTATGTAGAACAACAGGTTATTTTTAATCCTGCAACTCCTACAGATAACTTTCAAAAATACGGTGTAGCTCTTTCAGTTAGTGACGACAATAGAAACTTAATGGTATCTGCATCTGATGATAATGATGGCAAAGTTCATTACTATAGAAGATCAGTAGAAACTAATAACTTAGTATTAACACAGACTATTTTACCACCAGATAATATTAGAGTCAACGATGCAGTGCTTACATTATCACAGTCAGTAAATGTAGTTGCAGGACACAAATTTAAACAAGGAAATTGCACAGCTACTATATCACAAACAACATCTGGTAACACAGTTTATTTAGAAAATGTCCGAGGACAGCTAAATGTAGAAGGTGCTGACTTGATTTCAGTCAACGGAACAATCGAAACATTATTAGGTAATAATGGTATTTTTGATAGTTTTGTTGTAACACAGCGTGATATTAACTTTGGTAGTGATATAGCAATTTCACCAGACGGCAATTTCTTAGCAGTAGGTACTCCAGACGCAGCAGAAATAAGAACAAGATTTCAAGGTGATTTTGTACCAACACAAGAATATAGTAAAAATGATGTAATTTCGTTTAGAGAAGGATTATACAAAGCCAATAGAACTATTATACCTCAACAACCTAGTGTTGAATTTAATACATTTAACAGTTATACAGATATTGCAGGTCAAGATGATGCTGATAGTAGTTTAATCAGTTTACTACTTACTGGTAATCCTGGTCTTACTGATAAACCAACTGATCACTTCTTAATTAGAGCTCCGAAGACAGCATATCTTGCAACAGAGCCGGGCGACAGTGTAGGTCTTACTTGGAACAGATTTTCTAGAAGTAATCCTACTTTAGATTTAACATTACCTTGGGACGGTGATAGCGGAACACTTACATACGAAGATATTACTGATACTCATACTATTGTACAAAAAGTTGACTTAGTAATATACGTTGATACGTTTACGATATTACCACAGATAGGAAATTCAGTTACTACTCCAACAGGCAGCGGCGAAGTTTATTACATTGAAACACAAGATGATAGTGTTGTAATGTACCTAATTAATGTCAACGGTGTGTTTGATGCATTTGGTGATTTATATGTAAATGATGCCGACATAATGGGAACATATAATATACTTGCAGATAATGTAATTGATGGACTATCTGGTTTTTGGTTAGTTAATGTTTATTCGGATGCTGAAAAAACAGTAAGTAAAGTTTATGAAAATGGTTCTACATGGATTGAAACTGGTACAGGTTTAATATATAATGATGTTAAGCGACAAAGTGATAATAGAAATATTTTTGAATACTTTAACTTACAAAATTTAATTAGTAGTATAGGAAGTTATACAGGTCAACAGCAGCAAGCTGGACAAATTATTAACCTTACATATTTAGGTGATAATGGAAACTTAGCTACTCCTGCTACATTTGCTACAGATAAATTTGTAGTAAGAATGAGTAAACAGTATCAAAATAAAATTACTGATATAAATGGAAATGTATTAGTAGATCCTAATACAGGAAACAATGTTAAAGTTAGATTACAATTATATGATCTTGACAACTATATTATTGACGTTGCTTCTGCAGGCTTTACTTTTGAACAATTAAATAAAAAACATACAATAACAGATATTTGGGATGGATTTATTGATTTTGAATTTACAGAATTCCAAAACGATTTACCATATGAACCGTTAGTTGGCTCAATTATTACAGATGTACAAACACCGTTTGACGGCTTTGGCGGCCTAAGTTTAAGTACTAGAACCACAAGCCGAGCTGAAGTTGTATTATATCAAAGAGACTTTAATAAAGTAAGAGTTTATCTTAAAAATATATCAGGCGACTGGTCACAGTTAAACAATATTGGTAGATATGAAATTCGCAGAGAACCTGATGCTACGTTATTCCCAGGACAGCCTGGAAGAGTAATGGGCAAAATTGATAGTGTGCTTCAAGATGTTGCTATGGGTACTGATCAAATTGGCGGATTAATGGTCTTTGAAAATGCTGAAGGTAATTTACCATTAGTATCATTGCCACCAGCTGCTGAAGATCCAAGTTGGCAGTACAGCAAAATTGTAGACGAAGAATATTGGTTCTATGATGCAGTAGCTCAACAAGGAGCACAAGTTCCTGCAAACTACCCAGATGCATTTAATAGAGATTATACACAAGTTTATAGTATACCAGTTGACGAATTTGGTCAAGTACAGAATGTCAATGAAGGTACAATAAGTATCTTTAAATTTAATGGCACTTCAGGATTTAGATACGTAGATAGTTTTGTTAGTGAAAGAGCTAGTGATAATAGAGGGTACGGTACAAAACTTAAACTAGTACAATCAGGCTTAGATTATACATTGCTTGTTTCTAGTACATTAGGAACCGGACAACTTGAAATTATTAAGCACGGAGTACCTATTGACAAAGCCGATAACTATTTTGGCGAATGGGGACCTCTTAATACATTTGAACAAGGTGTAATAGTTGAGTATCAGGGAGAGTTTTATGAAGCAAAAAGAGATGTACCTCAACTTGAACCTGTAATTGACATAGGAAATACTACTTACTGGAATAGAATAAGTTGGAGATACGGCAAGGACGATGATTATAGAGGATTGTTCCAAAACGATCCTGTACTAGATTATGCACCAGGAGAACTTGTAAAATATGCTGATCCAGATGACGATAGTACACTAAAACTTTATAAAGCAAAAACTAAAGTAGATGGCACACAGCCATTTAGCACTAACGATTGGGAAATAGTTACAAGTGGCGAAGATTATTTAGGTTACTTACCAACAGAAACTAATAACACACTATACGAATCACAAATGTTATTTGAATCTAAATGGCCATTAACACAATTTGCAAAGAGTTTTGATCTAAGCAAAGACGGAAAACTATTAGTAGTACTAAATGAACATTCAGTTGAAGCTAAAGTAGAGTCAATTGATACTGATGCTGATACTATTACAATTGATTCAACAGCATGGCTTTATATTGGTATGCCGGTTAGAGTTAGAATACCAAATGAACTTGATTCATCTAATGCTGCTGCTCAGTCACCACTAGCCGAAAACCAAACATATTATGTTCATAGTATTCTAAGCGACACAACATTTAGAATTAGTTCAACATTGTTTAATGATGAAACTGTGCGTGATGCAACTCTAGCAGCCGACACAGCTGATAGTACTTGGGAATACTTAGCACTTGACGAGTATGCTGAAGGAATCTATATTACTAACTTTACAGTTGATGATACTATTGCTACAATTGGCATTTATAAATTAGACGGCTCAAAATATATGTTTAAGCAATTGCTTGAAGATACATTAACCAAAGACGGTATATATCATGATATTGCAGTTAGTGATGACGGCAAATTCTTTGCAGTAAGCGAACCGTATAATGATAGTATTAATATTGATCAAGGTCGAGTACTAGTATACAAAGAAAATGCAGCAGGTGTGTTTGAACTTTCTCAAACACTGATAAGTCCAAATAACGAACAGTCAGAATTATTTGGATTTAACATTGACTTTTCTAAAAATGAAATTGTAATTACAAGCAAAAATGGTGACATTACATCGCCGACTACATTTGATGGAACGATAGTAGGTAATACTGAACCAACAACTACATATGATTCAGGATTTACAACGTTTAATAACGTGTTGGTTAATAGTGGAGTTGTATATGTATTTGAAAACTTAAATGATAGTTTTGTATTTGCAGAAAGATTTAACTACACAGGCGAGACACAAGCATTTGGTGAAGTACTTGTTATAAATGACAACCATACATATGTTGGTATGCCAAGAATAGAGAAAGATACTTACCAAGGCGAAATAATTGACTATAGAAAACCATTTGACAAGTCGGCTTGGAACATATTACGTAGTCCAGTAGATGCAGTTGATATCAAATTGATAGAAGGAATGTTCCTATACAACAAACGTACTAATCAAAAGGTACTAGATTTAGATTATGTTGACATTATACAGGGCAAACTGCCTGGTCCTGCTGAACAAGAAATTGATTACAAAGTACCTTACGATCCAGCACGTTATAATGTTACTCCACTTGAAGGAATGTTTGATGAAGGCGATCCATGGGGCGCAAACTATGTTGGTAGTGTATGGTATGATATTAGTTTAAGTAAATTTGTAAATGCTTACCAAGGCGATATAACATTCCAAAAAAACAACTTCAATAAATTGATGCCAGACTACTTGGTTTCAGTACATGAATGGGTAGAAAGTGATTATTCACCAGCTAAGTGGGACGAATTAAGTGAAACTGAGATCGGATATCAAGCAGGCATAACAGGGCAAACAGTTTATTCGGATGCACAGTATACACAAGTTGTTAATTATGATTCAGCAACACAGACTTTTGGTAGTAAGTTCTACTTTTGGGTAACACGTAAAAAAGATGTCCCAAAAAATTCAACGAATAGAAAGCTATCAGTTCTAGATATAGGAAATTTAATACAAAATCCTGCAGGAAATGGTTATAAGCATGTAGCACTATTGGCACAAGACAGATTTATTGTTCATAACTGTGACAGTTTATTAAATGATAAAGATATTGTACTAAATGTTAGATGGCTTGCTAATAATGATAGAGAGCAAAACGTTCATACACAGTATCAAATTATGAGTGACGGTTTAGAAACAAGCAAACTAAATCCAGAAATTGAACAAAAGTGGTTTGATAGCTTAGTTGGTTATGATGCTCAAATGCGTCAAGTACCAGATCCTAATTTACCAGTTAAATTAAAGTATGGTAACAGATTTAGTCCCCGTCAAGGTATGTTTGTAAACAAAACTGAAGCACTAAAGCAAGTTATTGAAAGAGTAAACTTAGTATTAGCAGAAAAACTAATTGTTGATGATTTTGATTTATCACCATTAACATCTTCACAGTCAATACCAAGCAAATTTACAAATTTATATGACTTTGAAATTGACACAGTTGAAGAATTGCGGTTTATAGGTACAAGTAAAATTGTACAAGCACAGCTTACACCAGTTATTTCAAACGGTGCAATTAGATCAGTTGAAATTACAGAGCCAGGAAGAGGATATAAAGATATTAACTTTAATCCTGAGACTGATACTATTAGAAAAGGTCCTACTGTAGAGATAGTAGGACAAGGTACTGGTGCAGAAATACAAACGTTTATTAATAATTTAGGTCAAGTTACTAGTGTAGAAGTTATCAATCAAGGTGAAAATTACACTAATGCAACACGATTACTTGTTAGAAAATTATCGGTACTTGTAATTACAGATTCAACTGTATATGGCAAGTGGGCAATATATGATTGGGATAATTCTTCTAAAGAATGGTTTAGAAAACGTGTACAAGAATTTGATACGTCTTTATTTTGGTCATACGCAGATTGGTATGCTAACGGGTATAATGAATTTACTGATATTGATTATAGTCTACAAGGAACATATGAACTTTACGGCTTGGAAAACAGAATTGGCGATATTGTTAAGATTAGTTCTGTAGGAACAGGCGGTTGGCTGTTACTTAGAAAAGTTGCAAACGAAGATACAGAAGACTTTACAATAAATTATGAAACAATTGGTAGACAAAGCGGTACTATTATCTTTGATAATTCACTTTATGATTTATTAAACAATAGTTTAGGTTATGATGTAAGAAGTTTTGACAGTTATTTCTATGATAATCAGCCTGTACAAGAATTAAGAATTATTCTAAACACTATTAGAGATAATATATTTGTTGATGAATTAGAAGTTGAATACAACAACTTATGGTTTGCAAGTTTACGTTATGTATTTTCTGAGCAACTATATGTTGACTGGGCATTTAAGACAAGTTTTGTAAAAGTAAAACATAACTTAGGAGTTCTACAGCAGGATATTACATTTAATAACGATACATTACCTAGTTATGAAGCATATATTGAAGAAGCAAAACCATTTAAAACATCTATACGAGAATTTGTAAGTAACTATGAAGCAATTGACGAGTCAAATAGTAAAATTAGTGACTTTGATGTTCCTGCATATTATGATACTGTTTCTAAAAAGATAACAGTTCCAATTATAAAGGTAGTTGATGATGTTGTAGTTTCTAATGATACTAAAATTAACGAATTTCCTCGTAAGGACTTTACTGATAATGTTGGATATGAAATTACATCAATTGAAATTGCTAATCCAGGAAGTAAGTATACATTTACACCTAAAATAATAATTGAAGGTGGAGGCGGTTCTGGTGCAACAGCACAAGCATACCTCGGACGTGGTGCAATTACTAAAATTGAAGTTACTAATCCAGGAAGTGGCTATATATCTGCTCCAACTATTACAATACAAGGTTCGCAAGCATCAGGCGGTATTGAAGCTAGTGCAAGTGTAATAATTGGTAATAGTTTAATTAGAACTGCATTAATGAAAGTTAAGTTTGACAGAACGTCAGGCAGTATGTATATAATGGATCTTGATACTACAGAAACATTTACTGGAACAGGATTCAAGACATTATATAACTTAGAATGGCCAATTGCAAATGATTCTACAAAAGTTAAAATTAGCGTAGATGGTGAAGAAGCATTAAGAAGTGAATATACATATTACAATAAAGAAAATAATGATAAGTCGTATACAAGATTACAAGGCGTAATTGACTTCACTACACCACCTAGTAACTTAGCAGTAATAACTGTCGAATACGAAAAAAGTGTTGACATGTTACATGCACAAGATAGAGTAAACTTTTTCTATAATCCTACTTCAGGAATGTTAGGTAAAGAACTTAACCAATTAATGGACGGCATTGATTATGGTGGTGTTCAGATACGTAGTTTTGAATTTACTGGTCCAAGTGGATGGGATAGTGATTCTTGGTACTCAACAACTTGGGACTCATATATTAATACATTTGAAGATGAAGTGTTTATATTTGATGGATCTACTATTAGTATAAAGCTAGGACAGCCATTAGAAGCAGCAACTAACTACAATGTTTATGTAAGACTTCTTGGCGAAACAGAATATACAAGAATAGATGGTGCTAGTCCTGATAGTTCAGATACAACATACGACGGACCATGGATAGAAACACTTATCGGCGATGGTACTACTGATATAATTGAGTTAGATGAACTAGGCATTACTGTAAAAGATGGTGATAGTATCATTATAAGAAAAGAAACTAGTGACGGAAGTTTTGAACCAGATGATCTTAGCTTTGACACTGCATTAAGCGGCGGCGACTTAGCATATTCAACTGCAAAAGGTATTGCAGCAGAAGAAATTATTATAGACGGTGATGGATTTGTTACCCCAACAACATCAAAAGGTACAGAAGAGTTAGTTCCAGGACAGTTAATTGATAGTTTAGACATACAAGTATACGAAAGAGAAACTGGCGGTCAAGGCATGATATATGCACAAACATTTGTGTTGGGTGCTAACGATACTGAGTTTGATCTTAAGATTATTCCAGCAAGTGTTGATTCTATTCTTGTAAAACTTGATAATACATTGTTAAGCCCAAGTGAATATACTATTGATTGGACAAATAATAAATTAGTACTTGATAGTGCAAACTTAGCAGTTAATCAAGTATTAAGTGTTGTTGCAGTAGGAACTGGACAACAAAATGTACTCGATACAGGACGTTTTGTTGCAACAGGCGACACTGCTGATTATTTAACTGCTGTTAAGTATCAAGAAAGTATGTCAGCATATGTTACAATAAATGGCATAAAGCAAGATATAATTCTAATAGAAGCCGATGACAGTTTTCCAAACTTTGGCGGTAACACTGTAATACGTTTTGAATCTGAACCTGATACAGGTGCATTAATTGATTATGTAATATTTGCAGATGACACTATTATTAATGTAAGTCAAATGGCAAGATCAAGTCTAATAGGTGATGGCAGCACAGTATCGTTTACATTACCTTCTACACCATTATATCAAACACCATTAGAATACAAGATGCTTGTAAAAGTAGGCAATAAAGTATTGAATCCGGGTTATAATGCAGAATTTACAATTCCACAAGATAGACAACGTCAATATCAATTAGAATTATTCCAAAAACCGAGCGGTAGTATTTCGAACGTTGAAAACAATGTTAAACCATTTATCAACGGCAAAGCAATTACTTTCCCTAATCAATGGGTATTTGATAGTAGTAACAGTATTATTGAATTACAACCGGGAGTTGGAAAACCAGGTGATATACTAGAAGTTTATATTGTAGGTGACGGTGAGTACACAATAACAAACAATGTTATTACATTTGCAGATACACCAGGATATGATGTTGGTATAGAATTAATTACATTTACTAATCATGATATACTAAATTCTGAGCGTATAAATTATGAAGTTGCTGCTAGAAGTTTACTTACAGCAGGATCTAAAGAGTATTCTACATATCATAGACTATCAACAGGTGAAATTCTATTACGCAAACCTGTAATAGATGCACAATATGTTTGGATAAGTGTAAACGGAGAATTGCTAATACCTAGTTTAGATTATCATGTTACAGATGACAGAACAAAAGTTAGAATAGAGCAAAAATTAAACCCAGATGATGTTATTGATGTATTAAGTTTCTCTGCTCCGATTGCTACAGAACGATTTGCATATAGGCAGTTTAAAGACATGCTAAACAGAACACACTTTAAGCGTATTGATCAAGCAACTACAACACTTACACAAAACTTAAATTATTATGATTTAAGGATTGAAGTAGCTGACGGTAGCGCATTACCTGAACCAAACAAAGGCAAAAATATACCTGGCATAATTTGGATTAATAAAGAACGTATAGAATATCTTGTTAAAGAAGATAACACCTTACGTCAATTGCGCAGAGGAACATTAGGTACAAGTGTAAATGAATCAATTACAAGTGGTACTTCAGTATATGACCAAGGTCCAAACAAGTCAATACCATACAAAGATGAAACTATTACAAGAATACATACAACTGACGGGTCAACTAAAGTTATTGATTTAGACTTTGATCCAGACAACAGCGTACAAGTGTATAATGCAGCACATGACTTAGAAGTTAGTGCAGTAGAATTTTTTGAAGTATTTTATCAAGGACGTAGATTGAGAAAAACATCTCAATTATCTTTCAATCCAACTACTGCATTAGATAGTAACGAAGGCGACATTATATTACCGCCAGAATTTAGCGTAGTTGGAAACATACTAACATTAAATATAGCCGATCCTGACACAGGAATTTACGGAAATTATATTCCACCTGCTAACGTACAGGTACATATAATAAGAAAACAAGGCAAAGTTTGGAATGATCCAGACACATCACTAGCTAATAGTGATAATAATATTGCTAATTTCTTGCGTAGTGGCAGCATAAACTTTATTGAATAAATACATTGTAGGAAACAAAAAAAATGACTGATAATATAAACGAACAAAACGGTGTACTATTACAGGGACACATTAAAATATCTGATCCAGAATCAGGCAAAGTTATTGTGGACAAGCGTAATGCTATTCATTACGAAAATATGAGTATAGCACTTGCTGAAAGTATTACTAATGCAGGTGAAGGTTTTGTGTATGAAATGAGTTTTGGTAACGGTGGTACTAGTGTAGATCCTACAGGCATTATTACTTACTTGACTCCAAATAGTACAGGCACAAATGCAAGTCTATATAACCAAACATACACAAAGGTAGTAGACGATAGGTCAGTTAACAATACAGACCCTGCTAGAAATAAATTAGAAACAAGACATGTTAGCGGAACAAATTATACAGATGTAATTGTAAGTTGTTTACTTGATTATGGTGAGCCTAATGGACAAGATGCATTTGATACAGCTAATGACTTAACTAACAATTATATATTTGACGAACTAGGATTACGTAGTTATGACACTAGTGGCTCGGGTAGACTTTTGACACACGTTATTTTCCACCCAGTACAAAAATCTTTAAACAGATTAATTCAAATTGATTATACAGTTAGAATTCAGAGCTTGTCAGGTGTATAAGGAGCATTAAATGGCATATACAGTAAGATACACAGACGAAGCAAACAAAGGTGTTATATCGGTTGAAGACAACACGATCAACCAAGATACTTCTTTACAACTGCCAGGAAGATTTACAACAAACTACGGCGCAGCAATTGCTGAAGATTTGTTAAGATTACTAGAAAATTTTGCAAATAACACAGCACCTGATAGACCAGTAGAAGGACAGCTTTGGTATGACACAACAGAAGGTGTTGATCAGCTAAAAATTTATGACGGAACATTATGGATTTCAGCTTCTGGCTTAAAGAAAAGTGCAGCTGAACCTGCTGCTAGTAATTCAAATGCAGGTGACCTTTGGGTTGATATTGATAACCAACAACTATACTTGTATACAGGTTCTAACTGGATATTAGTTGGTCCAAGTTACTCTGATGGTCTTGTAACAGGAGCAACACCTGTAACACTAGTAGGTCAGGATAATATAGACTACACAGTCTTAAAAATTGATATTAGAGATACAACAGTTGCTATTATAAGCGACTCTGCATTTAGTTTAAAAACACAGATATTTGGTTTTGATAGTGTATCAAAGGGTATTAACTTAGCAAACCCAAATCAAACAGATGACTATCAATTTATAGGACTGTCGTCAAAAGCAGCAGCTCTTAAAGTAACAAACAGTCCTTTAGTAGCAAACGGTATTGAAACAGTTAGTGCAAACAACTTCTTAAGAGGTGATGCTCCGAGTACAACAGATAGCCAGATGAGAATTAAAAGTAACCAAGGTATACAAATTGGTGAAGGCGGACAGTTAAGTTTACAAGTTGAAGGCGAAGCTGGCATTATTCAGCACAATACTTCAGGATCAAACATTGATATTAGAGTGCGTTCTGGCGCAGAAACAAATACTGTAGTGCGTATTGACAGCGACGGTTTTGTAGGCATTAATAATACTGCGCCGGACGAAGCATTAGATGTTAGAGGAAACATACAAATTGCAAGTACTCCTGGCGATGCAGAAAATACAGGTAAGTTAAAAGTTGAAAGTACAACTAATTCTTCAAGTATTGGTACAGGTAGTATTATTACAAAAGGCGGATTGGGAGTTGCGTTAAATGCATATGTAGGCGCAAACCTTGATATTGGCGGAATTTTGTCTACAGGAAACATTATACCTGACGGTAACGGAACACGCAATGTAGGTAATAACCTAAATAGATATGATCAAATATATTCAAACAATTTCTTTGGTAATTTACAAGGTAATGTTTCAGGTACAGTATCAGGTAAAGCAGGATCAGCAGATAGACTTTCGAGTGCTACACAATTTGCAATGTCTGGAGATGTAAGTGCTACAAGTTTTGCATTTGATGGCAAAACTGGCGAAGGCACAAAAACGTTTGTAACTTCAATTAGTAATTCGTTTATTAGTAATAAAGAAAGTTTAGCAAACGGAAACCCCGGCGATGAAATTCTTATTAACAAAACATCCGGCGATGCACAAGGCTTATATAGAATTAGTAAGCAAAATTTCTTAAAAACTATTCCACTTATTCCAGCAGGTACAATTGTACCGTTTGGTGGATCAGCACTTCCGACAGGATGGTTATTTTGTAATGGTCAAGAAATTAGAAAATCAGAATTTAGTGAATTATTCCTGTCAATAGGATTTAACTTTAAAGATCCTGATCAATTATCAGATAGCGGTGTTAATCTTTTTGCATTGCCAGACTTTAGAGGTAGATTCCCACTAGGACTTGATAATATGGGAGACGTTCCGTCAGCAGGTAGAGTTACTGGTACAGGTGCGCAAGCAATTGGTAACTCAGCAGGTAGTGAAACTATTACAGTAGGTATTGACAACTTACCAGAACACGAACATGATATGCGCGGCGCAGACAATGCGCAGTATTATGCGGTACGTGATAATGCAGGTGTACCAGATGATGACCAGGCTATTCAATATGATGCTCCTACAGGTACACTAGCAGGACAAGCATTACCGTCAAGTGGCGGCGTTAAAACAACAGGTACATTAGGTACACCAATTGATACAATGAATCCATATTTGGCAATCAATTACATTATATACACTGGATAATAAAGATGAGTTATAAATTAAATAAAACCGACGGCACATTACTAGTAGACTTAATTGACGGACAGATTGATAATCAGTCCACAAATTTAATACTGGTCGGAAGAAACTACGAAGGTTTTGGTGAATTTATTAACGAAAACTTTATTAAGATGTTAGAAAATTTTGCTAACACAGCGGCGCCTTCGAATCCATTGGACGGGCAACTTTGGTGGGATACAGCTGAACAAAGATTAAAAGTTTATGACGGTACAGTTTGGAAAGCATCAGGCGGCCCGTTTGTACAAGCTACAGCACCTACAATGGTTGCCGGAGACTTATGGATTGATAACCTAAATAACCAATTATATTTCTATGACGGTACAGACTTAACACTTGCTGGTCCGCAATATAGTTCACTACAAGGTGAAAGTGGATTTAGAATTGATACAATTATTGATGAACAGTCTCGCTCACGTCCTGTAGCAAAATTATTTGTTGCAAGTGAATTAGTTGGAGTGTTTAGTAATCTTGAATTTACTCCACAGTATTCACAACGTATTGCTCAGTTAGTAACAGTAGATAATCCAAATGGTATTATCAAAGAAGGCTTTAATGTTGTTGACCAAACAAACTTTAAATTCCACGGAACAGCTACTTCGTCAAACGCTTTGCTTACAGCTGATGGTGATGTACGTACAGTTGAACAGTTCCTTCCTTCAGAAGTTGATGCTGTTGCTCAAGGTACAATTACAATTAACAATCAAGGTGGTTTAATCTTAGGTACTGCTCCGAACGTAGCGCACAAAATATTAGGCGGAAACTACTTTATTGAAAACCAAGTTACAGATAGTGATTTAACATTAAGAACAAAAAGTAGTTCGTTAGACTTAACAGTTGATTCAATATATATTGACTCTAGAAATAACAGAGTTGGTATATTTAATAGTAACCCAGAAGCAATGTTACATATTGGCGGAAGTGATGCAATATATGCAAATACTCCTAAAGATGTTATTATTGAAGGTAGTCTTACAGTAAGAGGCGATTCAACTATTGTTGATGTGAGTACATTGCGTGTAGAAGACAAAAATATTGAACTAGGTAGAGGCGAAGATAGTGCGCCGCTTCCAGATGCACAGATGGACGATGGCGGCCTAATATTACTTGCTGAAACATCAAATAAATCACTTACGTGGAAGTCAGCAACTGATGCATGGACAAGCACAGAACACTTTGATTTAGTTACTGGCAAGTCATATAAAATTAACGGTGCAGACAAACTTAGTGCAGACAGATTAGAAAATGATATTAGATTTGCTGAAGGACTAATTAGAATTGGTACACTACAATTCCTAAATGTTGATAATTTAAATTTAAATGGTAATACAATTACATCAAACGGACAAAGTCTAAGAGTTGATAGTTACGGTACTATGTTATTAAGCAATCCAGGATTTGTTGTTACAGGACCTGGTACAAATGAACCTAACTACAATTTCTTTAGTAGTCCGGAATCATTTAAATATCCAACTTCAATGGGTGTTGATATACCAAATCCTAATCCAGCAACAGATCCAGGTAGAATAAATCAAGCATCAAAGGCAAAGATTACAGGAGTAGCAACTCCGATATCTAAAAACAGAGCAATTGCACAAAATGACGAATCGATAGAAGATAAAGATGACACAGTTGCAACTAAAGGTTATGTAGACTATGAAATAGAAACACAGCCAATTGTGTTTAGTTTAGATATTACTGGATTAGATGATAGTGATATATGCAATCATTTAGAAGCAATGTTTCCATCAGCTAAAAAGATTGCTGGATCATTTGCATTTATTTCAACAACTACAGCGGCAGCATCTACTGCTGAAAACATTGATGTTGATGCAGTTAAAAACATATCATTTGTTGCTGTTGACAGCAACGGAACACAAAACGAATCAGTAATGCAAGACGTTGCATTTTTCCCTGCTAGTGGTACAGTTAGTATTACAATTAGCCGAGGGTTAAAACGCTACACTTGTGTTGAAGCTGGCGGGGTAAACACTTGGGATCCACTCACAGTTGTAAACCTTGATCCAGGAATATAAAAATTACGATAAATAATATTAAAGCATTAGGGGTAACAAATGGCTTATCAAATAGATAGATATAATAACACTATCCTAACAATAGTTGAAGATGGTACAGTTGATACAACAACTGATCTAAAATTCATCGGCAAAAACTATGCAGGATATGGTGAAATTCAAAACGAAAACATGTTGTTTTTGTTAGAAAACTTTAGTGGAGCTAATCCTCCACCACGTGCAATTAGTGGGCAGCTTTGGTACGATAGTACTATTAACAAATTAAAGTTTTACGATGGAAATAAATGGCGTACAACAGGTGGCTCAGAAGTTGAAGCAGCACAACCAACAGGACTAACACAAGGTGACTTTTGGTGGGACGTATCAAACAAACAACTATATGTGTTTGATGGCACAAACTTTATATTAATTGGACCACAGAATGCAGGCGAAGGTGTTACCCAAATGCGTAGTCGTCAAGTTCTTGATACTGTTGGCGGGCCACATACAATTATTGAAGGTATTATTTCCGACGAAGTAATTACAATACATAGTGCTACAGCATTTCAACTTTCAGATTCAAATCCAATTTCAGGATTTGCCAAAATCAAAAAAGGCATCACGCTTGTCAATACCCCTGACACTGGCATAACAACAGGTGATCACAGATTTTGGGGAACATCTACAAACGCATTGAAATTAGGCGGTGTTGACGCAAGTCAATATGTTATTGCAGCACCAGGCTCGGCTACAGTATTTACTGAAGTAGTTAATTTCCAAAAAGACAACGGAATTGCATTAGGCGACAGTTTAGATCTAAAAATTCGTGTTGAAACAGCGGCAGGTTCGTTACAAGGCGCAGGTATTATAGAACATACTGTTGGTGCAAATAGTAAAATTGCTTTCAAAGTAAATGATGGTACAAGTACAACACAGCATGTTCTTTCAATAGTATCAGATGGAATGGTTCCAGCTGTAGATAATACAAAGAACCTTGGTAGTGAATCACTACGATGGGCAAATGTTTATGCAACAAGTTTTGTAGGAGTAGCAACAAAAGCTGATACACTTAGAGGCGAAGGTGGAAATTATATTTCTGCAAGTTCAGCACAAAGTCCAGCAGCAGCGCCAAACGGTACAATAGCTATAAGAACATCAGACAACAAACTTAGAGCAGTAACATTTGAAGGTAGAGCAACTGAAGCACAATATGCTGACCTTGCAGAAAAGTATACAACTGACGAAGAATATCCAGTAGGTACAGCAATGGCAGTAGGCGGAGAAGCTGAAACAAAAGCAGCAAGTGCAAGTAATATGTGTATAGGTGTTATTTCAGAAAAACCAGCATACTTAATGAACAGTGAAGCAGACGGTCAAGCAATTGGTCTTAAAGGGCGTGTTCCAGTAAGAGTATCTGGACCAGTTTCAAAAGGACAACCTGTGTATGCTTGGGAAGATGGTGTTTGTTCAACTATTGCAGCAACAGCATTAGTTGGTATTGCATTAGAAAGCAATAGTGACGAAGGTGAAAAGCTAGTAGAATGCGTACTTAAGGTATAAGGAAAAGTTATGGCAGTCGGTGATCTAATTACAGCAGCAAGGTTCAACAACTTACAATCTCGTATTGCAACAATACAAGGTAATGGTAGTGGTTCCGACGGTTACGGCCAAACACTAGCAAGTGATCAAGCACTTGCAAGTGCAACAGTTACAGCAGCCGACATGCAAGGGTTGTACTTAGATATGAGTAGAGCAAGAACCCATCAGACAGGTATAGTTCCTACTCAAATACAATCAATAAATGTTGCAGATTTAATTATTGACGATGATACTTCGCCTTATGTAGCTAAAGCAGTAAGTGCTTTTGAAAGTTTAATGCTAAACATTGAAGCTGACAGATTTCAGATCAATGACTCACAAGCAAGTTTAACAGCAGGTGTAACTAGCACAAGAGAAACAGGTTGGAGTGGCAATTTACAACACGAAGTCGAAGTAACATTTGAAAATGCAGATGGAGCAAGGCACTTCTTTAATAGTGGCGGACAATTACGTTTCTACAGTACATTATCAGGTGGCTCAGAATTAAAGACAGATGATTGGCGTGTAATTCTTAACAATGCAGGCACAGTACAGTTTAAATATAATACTACAGCATCTTCAGGATCTGGACAAGCATATGGTGTTGGATTCTATGATTTAACTACAACATATCAATTAATTTACCAAAAAGTAGGTAGTGACGTAAATGCAGCATATGCTGAAAACAGATATACTATTGCTGCTAAAAAGCAAAATAACAGTGTAATTAAGTTTTTAATATCATATAGAGACGAAGACACTGGTGATAGTCCTATATTACCAGTACCTCCAGGAGGTATTGCTGGCGGTGTTGATGAAAGTGTTGACGGAATATTAAAAAGCATTATACAAGTATACCGAGCAACAGGTCCAAGCGTTGAAGTAGAAGCACCAAATCTGTTTAATTCTATCATACTTTAACTACGCATAAATAGTTATGTGATACAGTTACGGAGCTCGCATGCCTACATCAGTACTAGCAACACGATTCAATAATTTGCAAAATAGAATTGCCTCGGTTTATGGCAATCCAACACTGCCATCTAGTACAACAGGGTATGCACAGCCTATTAGAAGCGGAAACGTAACTGCTATCAATTATAGAAATGTAAACTGGGCTGTAGCAAGTTCTATAAGTAATTCTAGTGTTATAACAATAAATAATCACGGATTAATAGACGGGGATTTAGTATTATACGATAACCGCGGAAATCAAGATATTTACGGCCTTAATAACGAAGACTACTATTATGTAAATCGAACAGGTGCAAATACATTTACATTACACACTACTGCTGCAATTAATAACAGCTCTAAAATTGCTGTTGCTGTAAGCGGAACAGTAGGTACTCATAGATTGCGTGAAGTACGTGGTGATAGAATAACAGCAACACAGTGGTTTAATCTTTACCTTGATATTATGGCAGCTAGAGTACATCAAACAGGTACTAATCCTCTTGCAGACTTTACACCGACAGCACAAGTTGACATAGTTGACGATACTATACTTGGACAATTAGAATCTTTAATGACACAGATTGAAGCAAACTTATTTGCTCAAGGAGCTGGTCAGTACGATTTAGATGATCTACGTGACGGTACAGGTTCTACAATATCAAGACAAAGATTTACAAATTGGAACGGCACACTTACACACGAGTTTAGTGTAAACTGGCAAAACGCAAACGAACGTCAAGGATTTTTTAATGCTGGCGGCGAGATTAGAATATTTTCTAGTATAACTGGTGGTTCAGGACTAAAGACAAATGACTGGCGCTCGTTATTATCCACAGCTGGGATAGTTACTTTTGGCAGATCAGCAACAACAACATCAGGTTCTGCAACAATACAAGCTAATAAAGGCAATTATATAGGTCTTAGTGCAGGGTACACTTTACTTGCTAATTATTCAGGTAGTGATTATGTAGATAATGACTGGGATATCTATGTAAGAGAAATAAGCAACACTGAAATAAGATTTAGAGTACGTTTCCAAGATCTTGATAGCCCTCCATCACAAGCACCATTCTTTGATATTGACGAAGATGTTACTGGAACATTAAATTCTAGTGTTCAACTATTCCGTCCATCTGGTACATTTACAATAGATGAAGTAGATTATACTACTGTTGATATTTCACCTGTAACAGGTACAATTTTACAAACTATCTAGTCAGGTTCTTCTTGACAAAATCCAAAAAGTATTATATACTATTATAATAACTCGGAGAGCCTTATGGATGAACGTCTAGAAAAAGCATTGGACTTTAGTAACTTCATGGTTACTATGAATAACCAAAAAAGATTACTTAAAGAAAAATATTTTGAAGATTTATTGTACTATACAAACGGATGTCAATTTTCTGTTACTAAAGAACTGATTACATTTGTAGGTCTATTAGTTGAAAAGGGTCTTGAAGAAGCAGTGCTTACAGATGACAACGATATACCTACAAACATTCTAAGTTTAGAATCATTCTATGACGACATTTTAGATGTTTACTTTACTGCTTCAAATAATTATTTTGCAGAATATGAAAAAATAAAGTCAAATAGGTCAGTGGAAAATTTAGTAGACTATGAGTAGCAAAGGCGTACTATTATTTGCTAGAAATAATGATCAAATTGATTATATCAAACAAGCATATTTCTTAGCTAAACGTGTAAAGCAATACTTAGGCGTGCCAACGACTCTAGTAACAGATTCTATCCATTATTTAGAACGTGAATTTGATACAGCAGTATTTGATCAGGTTATTCCAATTGAACCTTGGATTAAAGACAACGGCAGAACATTCAACGATGGCGCAATGAGTAGCCAACGTGCGCATTTCAAAAATTTAGATAGATTTAATGCATACAGATTCTCTCCGTATAATGAAACAATACTTATGGACACTGATTATGTAGTGTCTAACTCTTTACTTAAAAATGTATTTGGTAGTGTAAATGACTTTTCAATATATCGAGATAGCATAGACATATCTAACATTAGAAATCCAAGAGAATTTAAGTATGTAAGTGATAGTAGTGTAGATTTTTATTGGGCTACTGTTGTATACTTCAAAAAAACAAGTATTAACGAAAGATTTTTTGATTTAGTTGCACATATACAAGATGAATATGATCACTACAGAAGAGTTTATCAAATACCTAGCAAAATGTTTAGAAATGACTTTGCATTTAGTATAGCAATACACATGATGAATGGATTTCAGCAAGGTGGCTTTGTAACACCTTTGCCTGGAAAACTATTGTACACTTTAGATAAAGATATATTGTGGGATTTAGATAATGACAACATGCTTTTCTTAGTTGAAAAAGAAAAACATATAGGAGAATACACAGCACTTCGAACTAGAGGACAAAGTATTCACGTAATGAATAAATTTAGTCTTGTAAGACAAATTGACAAGGAGACATCCAATGGAAGATAATTTTGGTATTGTAATGCTTGCGCAAAATAATGATGTTGACGACTATGTTCAGCAAGCATGTGTTACAGCAATGAGTATTGCAAAAACTAATCCTGGTATTCCTGTTAGTCTTATCACTAATGACGAAGTACCTGCACAGTATCAAAGATTTTTTGATAACATTATTGAAATACCATGGACTGACAGTGCAGAAAAAGAAAATTGGAAAATATCAAATCGCTGGAAAATATATCATGTATCTCCTTATACAAGAACGTTGGTGTTAGATACAGATATGTTAGTGTTGCAAGATATTGACTCATGGGTAAAGTTTTTAGAAAACTATGAAATGTACTTTGTAAGTAATGTTTACACGTATAGAGGTGATTTAGTTACTAGTGATTATTATCGCAAAGCATTTACTGCAAATGAATTGCCTAACTTGTACTCAGGATTGCATTACTTTAAGAAATGTGAGTTTTCTCATAAGTTTTATACTTGGTTAGAACTTGTAGTTAATAATTGGGAATTATTCTACGGGCAATATGTTAAAGAACATTATCCTAAGCGTTGTAGTATTGATGTAAGTGCAGCTATTGTATCTAAGATTTTAGATTGTGACTCTGAAATTACGAATACAAGAGTAAAGTTTCCAAGTTTTACACATATGAAGCCAAGAATACAAGATTGGCACGAAGCAATAAACAAATGGCAAAACAGAATCAGTGTTTATATGGATAAAGATTGTAATTTAAAGTTAGGTAATCACATACAAACAGGTATTTTACATTACACAGAAAAAGACTTTATAGAAGGCGCTGTTATAAAGAGATACGAGGAGTTATTAGATGTCTGAAACAAATACATTCTTAGATATGATTCAAGGGCTACAAGTACCAACAAAAACTTTTGTAGAATTTGACACAGATACTGGAGAACTTATTAGAGTAGGCAAAAAAGGTAACGATGATAATTCTTATATTGAAGTAGATGCAAATAGTATAACAGAGATCATGTCTGGCACAAAGACAATGAATGAATACAAAGTTGTTTTTGACATTGGCCTTAAAGAATACACACTTAGAGAAAGAGGCGACTTAGAAACTGAAAATGATCACGTATACAATACACTTTATGAAGTACCTATGTTTGTTGACGGTGATTGTGATTTAATTATTTTCCAAGATAATATTAAACAAAGTTGGACAATTAAAGTAAGTAAGTCTTTGCGTGAATTTTTGAATTCAGAAGCAGTAAATATTAATAGTAATATATTCTTTAGTATTACAGAAAAGTACGATCCTAATATTCTATTAAGGTCATTACGTCTTTCAGTAAATGATTTAATTAAAACAGATGAATTTAATTTTCCATTTGAATCAAAGTTTGAATTTAAAAATAATGTTGTAAGCGTTTATACTGCAAAGTATTTTGAAACATATAAGCATGAGGTAATTAATGAGTAATAAATTTAAAGTTATTGATTATGATATAATCTATTTGTCTTATGACGAGCCTAACGCTGAAAAGAACTATGCGGACTTGTGTAGTAAGATTCCTTGGGCTAAACGTGTACATGGAGTAAAAGGTAGTGACGCTGCACACAAAGCATGTGCAAAATTAAGTGAAACTGACAGATTTATTACAGTTGATGGTGACAATCAAATTAACCCAGAGTTCCTTGTACAAGAAATTGACTTTGACGCTCACGCCGATTTGGAACATAGTGTAATTAGTTGGTGCGGCAAAAATGTTATTAATGGACTTATGTATGGTAATGGCGGACTAAAGTGTTGGCCAAAGCAGTATGTATTAGATATGAAAACACACGAAAATGCAGATCCAGATAATCCACATGCACAAGTAGACTTTTGTTGGGACTTAAAGTATATACAACAAAATAGTTGTTACAGTTATGTATATAATAACGAAACACCACAACAAGCATGGCGTGCAGGATTTAGAGAAGGTGTTAAGATGGCACTAGATCAAGGTGTAAAGCCTACACAAGAACAATTTCTAAAAGGTCATTGGAAGAATTTGCATAGATTATGGATTTGGTTAATGCTAGGTTCTGATGTACGAAACGGTGCTTGGGCTATATACGGTGCTAGAGAAGGGCTGTACCAAACAATGTGTACTGACTGGGATTATGTACAAGTGCGTGACTTTGAATATCTAAACGCTATGTGGGAAGAAAAAGGTAAATTAGTACAAGAAGACATTGAGTATTATTCTACAGAACTCGGAACTAAATTAATAAAAGAATTAAATATTCCTATTGCTGTTGAGCCCTTAGACGCTCAACAGAGCAAGTTCTTTAAGACGGTATACCAAAACCCAAGTAGAAACCCAAAGCAACAGTTTGTGATTGATCCTGAATGAGTAATGAAAAGCGCATCGAATTACTTGAGCAGAAACGGAAACAGATAAATTCTGTAAGTTGTAGTTTCTGTACAGCTAAGTGGTTACAAACTACATTATACTTGCAAAACGGATATAATCATAGTTGTCACCATCCTGCTCCTCATAAAATACCTATTAGTGAAATAATGGGTAATCCACATGCACTACACAATAGTAAACACAAAAAGAAACAGCGTGAAATGATGCTGAACGGAGAACGTCCAAAAGAGTGTGATTACTGTTGGAACATAGAAGACTTAGATAAAAATTACTTTAGTGACAGACACTATAAGACAGCCGACTATTGGGCATGGGATAGATTTGATGAAATTGCAAAATCAAATCCTAATGAAAATACATATCCAAGTTACTTAGAAGTAAGTTTTTCTAATGCATGTAACTTTGCATGTTCATACTGTTCACCTGAAATTAGCAGTAAGTGGATGGAAGATATACAGCAAAACGGATCTTATCCTACAAAGCACGGATCACATGATCTAAGTTATCTCAAAAAGACACAAAAGTTTCCTTACCTTAACAGTGAAGTAAATCCTTACGTTAAGGCCTTTTGGAAATGGTTTCCTGATGCGTTACCTCATTTAAAGGTGTTGCGTATTACTGGCGGCGAACCTACAATGAGTAAAGAAACATGGAAACTTCTAGACATGCTAGTAGAAAATCCACAGCCTAATTTAGAAATAGCAATAAACACAAACTTGTGTGTTCCTGATAAACTAATAACAAAGTTGATAGAGTCAATTAACAAACTAAAAGGTAAAGTCAAAAAAATAGATGTGTACACAAGTTTAGAAAGTATTGGTGAGCAAGCAGAATACTCGCGTGATGGGTTAGACTATGCACAATGGATAACAAACGTAGAACAAGTATTAGACCAAACTGACAGTTCAGTAGCAATGATGACAACTATAAACATATTAGCATTGCCAACATTTGAGAAATTTATTAACGTAGTAATGGACTTTAGAAAAAAGTATAACAAAGCGTTTGAATATAATAGGATACCTCTAAGCATAAACATTATGCGGTGGCCACCGCATTTACAATGCACACTCTTAGATACTGAGGATAGAGAACTATATGCAAGTGCAATTGAGTCTACCTGTGAAAGTTGGTTAAAGTATCATAGCCCAGATAAGTTTGCTAGACTTTATTTAGAAGAGTGGGATCAAATAAAAAGGTTCTGTGATTATTTACGTAATTCTGAGCCAGCTATTGAACATAGACAGGATTTTGTAAGATACATACAAGCATACGATAAACGTAGAAGAAAAAACTTTAGGAAAGTGTTTCCTGAATATAGAGAAATATTAGAGGACTGGAATGCCTAAGAAACCCGACGAAAGTTTAACAGAGTATAGAGACAGAGTTATTAACGCTAAAAGTCCTAGCTTCTGTGGTGCTAAATGGTATAATGCAACTACATGGTTAGGTAGCGGCACTACTACAAGTTGTCATCACCCGCCGGCACACAAAATACCGCTTGAAGAAGTTGAAGCAGACTTTACTGCTATACACAACACAAAGCACAAAAAAGAAATGCGTAAGCAAATGCAAGTTGGACAACGACCACGTGAGTGTGAGTATTGTTGGAAAATGGAAGATATGAAAAAAGATGCTGTTAGTGACAGAGTCTTTAAAACTATTATCTATGATGACGACGAATTACAACGTGCATACGATATGAACTACACAGAAAATGTTCACCTCAAAACTTTTGAAATTGCGTTTGACAGAACGTGTAACTTAGCATGTAGTTATTGTAATGCAAGTTTCTCAACCACATGGGCTAAAGATATTAAAAAGAATGGCGAGTACACAAACTTAGTAAGTGATGGTGCTGGTGCATTTAGACAAGACGGCAGTTGGACACAACCTTACAAAGATGATGACGATAATCCTTACATTCAAGCATTTTGGAAATGGTGGGAAAACGGACTTAGCAGTAGTTTAGAAGAACTACGCATTACAGGCGGCGAGCCTTTAATGAGCCATAACACTTGGAAATTGTTTGATTGGTTTGAAGCACAAAATAGCAAGATGCGTTTTGCAATTAATAGTAATCTAATTGCTAAGAATGATATAATAGATAAACTTATACAAAAGTCGCATGGTATTAAGAACTTTGAAATTTATACAAGTTGTGAAGCTGTAGGTGCTCAAGCAGAATATATACGTGACGGGCTAGTTTATGAACAATGGTTAAACAATGTAAAGCGTATATTGTCAGAAGCAAATGCAAATCTACATGTAATGATGACTATTAATAGTTTATGCTTGTTTAGTATTACAGATTTCTTAGATCAAATATATGAATTGAAAGAAACAACAGGAAGTAAATGGCCAAGTGTAAGTGTTAACCTTTTGAGATTTCCTAGCTTTCAGTCACCACTTGCTTTACCTAACCATATTAAAGATGAACTCCACAAAAATTTATCTACTTGGTATGCAGCAAACAAAGACAAAGAATTATGGCACGAGTTTGAAAAGGCAAGTATTGAACGTTTGATAGATTACCTAGTTACAGTAGATGCTCCGCATAGGCGTACAAGTAACCCTGCTACGTTGTGGCGTGACTTTAAAACTTTCTATCAGCAATATGATGTACGTAGGAACAAAAGCCTAAGTGTATTTCCTAAAATACTAACAGACTGGGTTGAAAGTATTCCAGACACTGATGCAAGTATTATGGAACTTGCAGAAAAAGAAGGTTGGATACTAAAGCCAGATCCAAAAAATATTGATGAGCCTCTAGCAACATATGACTGACAACAAATGCATATCACCGTGGATACATTTACATACATGGCCTAACAACGATGTATATCCTTGTTGCTTAACAGCAATGGAAGATTCAGTCGGTAATCTAAATGAAAATACTCTTGCTGAAATTTGGAATGGCAAGGATATGAAAAAGCTACGTACACAGTTTCTTAACAATGAACAACCGGCAAGTTGTAAACGTTGCTTTATTAATGAATCAAACGGCGGAACAAGTTTGCGTACACATATGAATGAGACTTTTTCACATCATATGGATCTATTACAAACAACAAATGCTGACGGAAGTTTAGACGATTTAAGTATACACTACTGGGACTTTAGATTTTCTAATATATGTAATATGCGTTGCAGAAGTTGCGGTCCACAGTTAAGTACAGGTTGGTACGAAGATCAAAAAAAGATGTGGGGTCAATTACCTAATGACTTACCTGACCCAGGTAAAAATATTAACATGTGGAATCAAATAGAACCGTTATTTGATAAAGTAGAAGATATTTATTTTGCTGGCGGCGAGCCATTACTAATGGAAGAACATTACCGTATCTTAAATAAACTAGATGAAATGCAAAAGTACGATACTATCATTCGTTATAATACTAATCTTAGCCAGTTAAGATACAAAAAACTTGATGTTCTTGACATTTGGCCTAGATTTGATAACGTACATGTAGGAGCAAGTATAGATGGCTACGGCGCAAGAGCAGAATATATACGTAAAGGCACTGACTGGAATAAGATTGTTGCTAATAGAAAAGCAATAATACAAAAAGCACCTGATATAAACTTTTTTATTAACTTTACAGTTAGTGTACAAAATGCATTTCATATGACAGATTTCTACGAATGGGCATTAGAAGATAACTTTATAGGACACCCAAGAGACTTTCATATTAACATTGTCCATCATCCTGAGCATCTAAGTTTACAAATACTACCTGCAAGCATGAAAAAAGAATTAACTAAAAAATATACAGATATGGCAGAAAAGTGTAAGAGATGGGGCGAAGAAAGAGTTGAGCGTGGATTCTTATCAGTTGCAAAATTTATGAATGATGCAGATACATCTCATCTAATACTAGAGTTTAAGAAAAACATAGAAATGGTAGACATAATTAGGAATGAAAATTTTGCAGAAACATTTCCTGAATTACAGGACTTGGTAAAATGATACTTACTATTGGATGCAGCTGGACGTTTGGTACTGGTGTAGAATCAAATGAAACTTTTTCGGCTTATCTACAAGACAAGTGCGGAACAACAGTTATAAATGGCGGACATGCCGGCATAGACAATGCGTATGCAGTATACTCAGCATATAGACTTTACCAAAAGTATAAACCAAAAGTTGTTTTGTTTCAGTTAACTACATTTGATAGAATGCAAATATCTATTAGTGGTAAGAAAAATTTTCTAGACAACCGATTTCATGACAATCTAGAACAACCAGTATGGACACGAGAAGGCAAGCATACACGCCTTTGGGGAATAACAGAAGAAAAGACACACAAGATTACTGTAGGTGAATACTCTAATAGTTTAAGTAAGAAAAGTGATATTGACACTACTACAAAATTCTTATACGAAAATCATACATTTAGTACATTGGCTACCGAACAATTAATGTGTCAACTAGATATGCTTAAATCTTATATAGAAAACTTTGGTGACAAGATTATATTCTTTCCGTGGGTACCAACGCCTATAGATGTAGAAAAAGTACTACCAGTACCGGTACATCAAGATAGTGTACACAACTTTTTAGATAATAATCATTACATTGACAATGGTTATCATATATCACCTCAAGGACACAAACTTGTAGCAGACGAATATATATACCCTATGGTTAGGAGCGCAATTGAGTGATATTTGTATAAATCCTTGGATACATATTGAAGCTGATGCAGTAGGCAATGCAAAGCCTTGTTGCTTATATGAAGGCCCGCCTGTAGGACACTTTGGCACAGACGGTCTAAGCAAAATCTGGTCTAGTGAAGAAATGAAAACATTGCGCAAAGATTTCTTAGCAGGAAAGAAACCTGCTGGTTGTAACCAATGTTGGAAAAACGAATCGCAGGGTATACGTAGTAAACGTCAAGCAGATAATGAACGCTTTGAACATATGTTTCATAGGATTGGAAAACTAGGTCCGCCTATCTATTATGATCTAAAGCTAGGAACAGTGTGTAATTTAAAGTGCAGAATATGTAGTAGCTTTAGCAGTTTCAAATGGGCCGAAGATGAAAAATTATTATACGGAGAAGTTCTTAATCCTAACCTTAAAAGTTACTGGATAGAAGATAATAGTCCTATTTGGCGTGACCTTGAAAGAGTAATTGAGTATATTGAATGGCTAGATTTCACAGGCGGTGAACCTTTATTAATTAAGAAACATTTTGAATTATTAGAAAAGTGTGTAGAAAGAGGTCATGCACATAAAATTAGTTTACACTATAATACTAATACTACAATAAAGCCCACACAAAAAATGTTAGATCTTTGGAAAGAATTTAAATGGGTTGAACTTATGTTTAGTATTGACGGCACAGGCAAACAGTTTGAATACCAACGTCATCCAGCAGTTTGGAAAGAAGCTGAAAGTAATCTGCGTTTTGCAAATGAACAACCGTTCTTGCACACAAGTATTTGCCACACTGTAAATATTTTTAATATATTATATTTGCCAGAATTTCAACAATGGTTTAACACACTTGGTCTTCCTGAAGACCGGTTGTTCTTAAACGCACTACATGGGCCTAAGCACTATAATGTGCAAGCAATACCTCAACATGCACATCAAGTAATTAAAGATAAACTTAGCAATGATAAATTCAAACCATTTGCAGATCAAATGTCTAATTGCAACGGAGCAATTGATAGTTTCTTTAAATATACGCATATATTAGATAAACACAGGGAAGAAAATTTTGCACAAGTATTTCCTGAACTAAACACACTATTATTAGGAGAGTAATATGTCTACTCAAGGTAAAGATTTCTTTGATAAAGATTGGTTTGATGACCACGTTGTAATATTATTTGAAGCACCAATGGAGACATTACGTTGGTGGCTAAAGTTTGACGAAGATAGATTACATGATTGGCTGTTAGAAAATCCGCATGGTGATAAGAGTATTGCAAAAAGTGTAGTTGAAGATTTTTCAGTTAAAGCATTAATTACACCAATGGGCGGTGAAAACATAGTTGTACATCATTTTGAAAAAATACTTTGGTTAGTACAAAGCTATTGTCAGACCGGATGGAAGAATAGTGTCAAGGCAGTAAATCATATGGACGATGGAACATATATGGTTCATCCCGGAACCAATAGGTGTGTAGCAGCAAAGTTTCTTAATTGTAAGACAATGCCTTTAATGCTTACTGTACATAAAGAACAAAATGCATTTAAAGAACTACGTGATAAAGGTGTTGTAATAACTGATGAAGAAACATTGCGCAAAAGTTTACTGAGTAGCGATACAATATTGTTTAGAACAGAAGTTGAGGAACGTTTATTTGTTAACAGTGTAGATACTGGTAAAACAACCAAAGACTTTACATACGAATTTTTAGGTTCTGACGCTTGGCCCGAAAAACTTATGCCAACAAACTTTGAAGGCTTTACACAAATTAAATTAGATCAATGGAGTGATTTAGTGTTTAGAAGTTTGCCTATGGTAGTAAACAATCCAACTGACTGCAAAGTGCATACGGACATGTTAAACTTTAAATTCTTTGATCGTACTAAAGGGCTATTTAATAAATTTGATTTACTACAATGCAACTTACCAATGGAAGAATTGCCAAGCAAGTGTGCGTATAGTGGTATTAGTATACATATAGAAAAAGAATTCTTAGGTGATATATTTGAACTATTATTATTTGTTGACCCGCAAAAGTGTGTAACACATACAAAAGACAAAAGTATTGTGATTATAAACAACGAGCATCCTGCAAATCGAAAAGGAATTGATTGGAGTAATAAACTTATTATTCCTGATAGTTATGTCTCAAAATTTTAATGTCCAAGACCATATTAGTTATAGGAACAACAGATATCTAAAAGCTAACATTGGTAATCCTTTACTACTAGGCTTAGGAGTTGTTGAAGTTAATCCTACTGAGTTATGTAATAGAACGTGCAGTTTTTGTCCACGTAGTAATCCTGCGGTATATCCTAATCAAAATTTACAAATGACATTAGACACAGCAAACAATCTTGTCAAAGGATTGCAAGCAGCAAATTATACTGGCGACATACATATAACAGGATTTGGCGAACCTACTCTCAATCCACAGATACTTGAACTTATAAAGATATTTTCTGTATACTACACAGAAATTATTACTAACGGCGATAGACTCTTGTCAGGCCAATTAACTCACACACAATTATCTGATGCAGGACTTAGTATGCTTATTGTTGATTGTTATGATGGCAATGAACAGTACAACAAAGTGCAAGATCTATTGCAAGATTGTAACATAAGTTATCGTATACGAAATCATCACGATACTGGTAGTCCGGATTTGATTGAACAATACAATTACAATAACCGAGGAGGACTAGTATCAAAAGAAGAAACTGTATTTAGGCCTTGTTGGTTACCATTTTACAAAGCATTTATAGACTGGGACGGACAAGTCCGGTTATGCTGTAACGATTGGAGTAGGAAACAACAACCATTTGGAAATATTAACAATACAGCATTTAGTGAATTATGGAATAGTGAACAATTTGTTGAAGTTAGAAAAAAATTAGACAAAGGTAACCGAAGTAGTTTAGCAGCGTGTAAAGGATGTAATACTAGCGGCACGCAAAACGGATTTGAAAGTGTAAGTTTATGGCAAAAATTACTTTAGCAAAAGGTACATTTGAGTGTCTTGATACTAATAGACTAGGTTCTGTCATTGAAAAATATTCAGACTTTAATGGCAATCTGCAGATATGTGAGCATATAGAAGGCAAAGGTAATATAGAATATGACAAAGATACTCCGCTAGTAATATTTCATACTGAAGGAGATCCTGCATATATAGATATTGATTACTTCAACAACTTTGGCAAAGTAATTCACTGTAACGCAAATATGTCTAAAGGCATATTCTTTAATTACTGGGCATACGACTATCTTACACATATAAAGGAATTAGGAGTACAAACAAATAATCAAAATACATTTGCTAAAAAGTTTTTGTGCTTGAATGGAAGGCCTGACTGGCATCGTTACTATACCCTACAAATGTTATACGACACAGGGTTGTATGATACTGGATTAGTAAGTTTCCTAAATAGGTATAACCAGCTTGATAACAATTATCACTACGATACATTTAAAGAAATATACAAAAAAGATACACCAGAAATTGACCACATGCGTAACAGCCATCGTCATCTAGTTGTTGATAGATCAAATGGCGAGATACACAAAAATGATAGATTACATAATAAATGGATATATGAAGAAACAAGTATTAGTTTAGTAACTGAAACGTATCCTGAAGCTAGTCGAGGATTATTTATAACAGAAAAAACTTGGAAGCCTATTGCAAACTGCCATCTAGCATTGTATATAGGACAGCCTAATTTATTAGAATTCTTAAGGCAACAAGGATATGATACATTTGACGATATACTAGACAACACATACGATACAATTCACGAAGATGTATCAAGATTCAACAGTGCAATACACAGTCTAAGTAAATATCTTAATAGCATAGATTCAATAGATAAAAATGATATACAACAAAGACTAAAGTATAATCAGCAACGATTTTTACAAATGAAGATATCAAATGAGGAAATACAAACATGGCTGTAAAATTTCATATATTCGGAGGATGTAGCTTTACAGACATGCATAATAGCTGGGCAAGAGTTATCCAACGTGATTTACTTAACTATAACAATTCTCGGAATGTAAGTAAAAGCGGAGCCGGCAATAAATTTATTGCAAGTGCTGTAATTGACTGTGCATTGAAAGCAGAACGAGAAGGATTCACGCCTGACATAAGCATCATGTGGAGTTCTCCTACTAGAAGCGAATTTCCACTACATGAAACAGAAACACCTTATGTAGATATGTTATTCCAAAACAATACTGAATCTAATAACGATATGAATCCCGGAGTATATGCACTAACAAGTGCAAACGGTGACATTCAAAAAATAACAGGAAATTATTGGTTATTGAATGGCGGTAACGTTAGTGAAAAAACAAGGTGGAGCAATAACTTTGATATTGACATACAGTATGTAGATGCATTTAGATCTTACTCAAAGTTTATGTGGAATCAAAATGCTATGTGGCATCAAACACTTTCGAATATTTTGCTTGTTCAACAGATGTGCGAACTTAAAGGTTGGGAATATAGATTTACTACATTCAGAGCATTTGTAAAAGAATACAAAACATGGTGTGCTGATCAGTTTGTAACTTTACAAGATGAAATACATTGGAATAAGTTTTTGTTTACAGACAATGAAGACGGCGGGCTTCGAGAGTATACACTCAATAATCTAAACACATGGGACGATGGATACGATAATCATCCTAGTTACGAAGCACACGAAGATTTTGTACAAAACTTTTGGCTACCACACTTTAAAGGAGCATACACATGATAACGCTGTATTACCAATCCGGAGTTGTTGGCGAGAAATGGATACCAAATGGTGTTCCTAAAGAGTTGCGTACTAGAGAAGCATATAAGTACAATCAATTTAAGAGTGTAAAGCCAAAGTTTATTACAGAAGTATGTGACTATCTAGATATACCTGTTCAGCGTACTACTCCTAAGGACTATGTAGGACAGCCAGCTTTCTATCATATTGAAATTGATTGGATTGACCATGCATTTGTATATCGTAATGTATTTGAACATATTGATGAAGAGCCATTGAATCTAATACGTGATTTAGATAGTAAACTAAAGTTACTATTATGGTTTCCAAATGAAGGCTTTAGTTTAACTATGCCAAGGTTTATGGAAATTATTGATTTCTGTGTTAAAGACTTAGCAATACCTGCACATAAAGTTTTTCTTGTGTTTGGTGATATAAACATACAGAAAAATTTTGCAGCTTGGCGAAAGAGAAAAGGCTACAGTGAAATTAACGTATATGGCATGGACAGTTTTGAAGCAACGTATAATATGGAAATTACACAAATGGACGATAAGCCATTAGATGTAGACACGTTTCTAAACTACGATGCTCCAAAAAGCAAACGGTTTATATTTAAGAATGCCAATCCAAGACATCAACGTGTATTCTTTGCAGCGGAATTTTATAAACGTGATTTACTAAGACATAGTTATTACAGTTGGTTGAATAGATATTTTGAACCTCATGTAGATAGATTTCATACTGATGCAATGTATGAAAGTATTGACAAATATTGTTTAAATGAAGAACATCACAAAAGCCTTGAACAGCCATTAAACATGTTCCTACAAGATGCTCCTTACATTATTGATTATGACGGAACTGAAATAGAACAAGGATACAATCAACGTGCATTAATTAATCATCATTATTTAGATAGTGATTTTTCTTTTGTTACAGAAACAACATACGAACCTGTAAATGTAGAAGACGTACTTTTCATAACAGAAAAAATTTATCAGCCAATTGTTAATTTTCATCCTTTCTTAGTTGCAAGCCAAGTAAACACACTACACTTTCTACGTCACTATGGATATGAAACATTTCCTGAATTATTTGATGAGGAGTATGACAAAATTACTGACATAAGACT
>Ga0315321_10000003_pt1 | contig 152740 bp, 138 predicted proteins | sample M180m21515metaG_FD_203464 | JGI IMG/M metagenome (GOLD analysis project Ga0315321, IMG submission 203464) | Ammonia-oxidizing marine archaeal communities from Monterey Bay, California, United States - M1 80m 21515 | ecosystem: Environmental > Aquatic > Marine > Intertidal zone | place: USA... | reverse complement strand
CCTGTTTGTAATGTGTTTAAGTTCTTATGCCTACTTCTATAAGTATTTAAGTCAATATTTATAGTGGTTCATAATTCAATTAACTCTTGCAAATCTTTATAATTCATAAAATAAAGAGGACCTGAATAAATTAATGTTTTATCTGGAGATTAGTTAAGTGAAAGTGTACAAAATACACAAGGAAATGTTAGTTAAGGCGCCTATAGAAAAGGTATTTGAGTTTTTCACTAAACCTGAAAACTTGCTGAAGCTTACACCTCCATCCATGAAGATGCAAATACTAACTCCCGTACCCTTACAAATGTCTTCTGGCTCAATAATTGATTATGCACTATCGCCTAGTTGCCTTCCCCTTCGTTGGACTGCTTTTATCTCAGAGTTTTCGCCTCCAAGGCGATTCGTCGATACTCAGCTTAGGGGGCCTTATACCTACTGGCATCATACTCATTCATTTCAAAAGAAGGGTAAATATACACAAATTATAGATGATGTGAACTATGCAATGCCTTTAGGGTATATCGGGATATTAACCCACACACTGTTTGTAGAGCGTCAGTTAAAAAATATTTTTATGTATCGTGAAAAATACTTAAAAGAAGATGTAAGATGGGATATAAAAGAACAAAGTCCTATATGTAGAAAAAATACAAATGATTAGTGACATAAATCTATCTAGGCAATCCTCCGTATCGGTTATCGTAGTAGGTGCAGGGTTATCCGGACTTAATGCGGCTAAGCAATTAAGCAAACATGGTTTGGATTTTCTTATACTCGAGAAATCTCGCGGAGTTGGTGGACGTTGCGCTACTAGACGAATTCAAAACATTTCTTTTGATCATGGCGCTCAGTTTTTCACAGCACATAAACCATTCTTCAAGTCAATCGCTAACGATTGGCTTGAAAAAGGTCATACCCGTGTTTGGTCAAATTATTTTCCAAGTTATAACGGGGCGACAAAATCAGATTCTGATCTTTACTACTGTGCACCAAATGGTATGAATTTATTACCTAAATTAATCTCAAAAGATCTCAACATTAAATTAGCAACAACAGTAAACTCCATAGAGCGAATGCAATGCGGTTGGATTGTTAAGACCAATAACGGCGAGGAGTTTAAAGCCAAAAAAATAATCTTAAGTTTGCCTTTGCCACAGTCACTTGCTTTATTAAATCCAAATACTAAAAATGAGTTAATACAGACTTGGCCAGAATTAATGCAAGTTGAATATGAATCATGTTTCACAATTTTAGCATTACTCAGCGGAGTGTCAAAGGTTCCTCAGCCTGGGGCAATCAGAGTTCAGGGTGAAGTAATATCTTGGATTTCAGATAATACTCAGAAGTTTAATAACTCGTCTCAATCTAGCCTTACCATTAACACAAATTCATCATTTACAAATAAGTACTTCGAAGCACCACATGATGAAATTGCCCGAATAGTTCTTGATGAAGCAAAAGAATGGCTTGGAAGTAAAGTAGTTCAATGGCAGGTACATCGCTGGAAGTATGCCAAAGCAATAGGTTTTGTCGGACTTCCTTGTGTAACATTTGGTGAGCCAACCGATCTAGTACTATGTGGAGACTATATGCAACCTCCTTGCGGCATAGAAGGGTCAGTGTTGTCAGGATTAGCCGCAGCAAAAGCGCTTTTAAAATATGATTAAATGTAAGAACTTCTGAACCATAAGTAGATTTCTTTCGCATTTAAAACAATAAAGATAAAGGGGTAGATAAAAGTATGGTTAAGCAGGGTACACAGCGAGTTGTTATTTTGGCCGCCCGAAGCACTGTCGGGCAGGCAGTTGCAAATCGGCTTCATAAAGCAGGCCATAAAATAGCTTTTTTAGCTAGGGACTTAAGTGGACTGGACTTAAAACTAGCTACTTATGCATCAGAGTGCGAGTTAACACAATTTGATGATGTTACAAAGCATTTAAGCAAGAGTCGAGAAGTTTTAGGGGATCTTACAGGAATTGTAAACTGTTCCGGGTCAATCGTTTTGAAACCCGCCCATCTTACTTGCAGGTCCCTTTTTGACGAAACTATCGAGTCAAATTTAGTAACTGCGTTTGCAGCCGTTAGAGCGGCTGCTAAACAAATGCATACAACTGGTGGTTCTGTAGTTTTTTTATCTTCTGCTGCCGCAACACTCGGAATGCCGAATCACGATATTATAAGTGCCTCAAAGGCTGGTGTTGAAGGTCTTATCCGTTCAGCTGCCGCCACTTATGCATCACGTGGTATACGAATAAATGGTGTAGCACCTGGATTAGTTGACACCTCACTTTCTGAAAGTATAATTCAAAATTCGATGTCTCTTTCAGTTTCTAAATCACTTCATGCTCTTGGTAAAATTGGTTGTGCAGATGATATTGCTAGTGCCGTTTGTTGGCTTCTTGATCCTGAGCAATCATGGGTTACAGGTCAGATTATAGGTGTTGATGGTGGCTTATCTCGTGTTCAGCCAAGACCTAAAATAGGTGTTTAATATAAACAACATACTTGTCTGGGTATTTCTTTTAAACCTACTAAGCACTCTATTCTTAGTAGGTCTTATATGGACAATTCAACTGGTGCACTATCCTTCTTTTATATATTCTGATAAAAATAATTTTCAGAAAATGATGTCTTTTCATCAAACACGAATTACTCTATTGGTTTTACCCCTTATGTTGATAGAACTTTTCACATGTACTATGCTTCTTTGGAGTCGACCAGAATATATTAGCCGCGATTCTATCATTTTTGGATTTCTGCTTGTTAGTGTGATTTGGATATCCACATTCACTCTTCAAGTACCCTTACATGAAAAGCTTAGAAAGAGAATGGATATACATATAATTCAAGGTCTGGTAAAAACAAACTGGATTCGCACAATTGCATGGACGGCAAGGGCTTTACTCTTATCATGGACATTGCTTAATGGTCTTATTTATAAATAATCTTTCTTGTGTGGGTTAATCTAGTAAATAGTATATATGTGTTTAAATATTTTTTCTAAGTTCTTAAGTATACAGTATTTGTATCGAACTTGGGATCTAGCGATTAGTCAGGTATTATTGTCCTACTGCCAACTATGGTACTAATATTTAAGTGAGTATAAAGCTTACCCAGCTTTATAGAGCGGGGCTGACCAATCACATCCCACACACGCCGCTCTGAAACTCGCTGATACCCCCCCTGTAGCAAAGCTTTTTGCGCTTCTTTGCACCTAGAAGCAACCCGCGCGATCATGATTGAGTTGGGGTATGATTTAAGCCCTGAAGATTACATCGAATGCTTCCTCTTAGAAAGAAATGGCTCTTGGCACTTGTTAAATATTGATGGCAATGAAGTTGAACGATTAAGACAGTTACGCAATATCCACTATAGCGAATTGCTCGGTAAAGATGTCCGCATATATGATGGAATAGTAAAAATTTTTCAGGCTTAACATGTTCATTTGGCTATGGGTGTAGTCACCAGTTCCCACCGTGATCACTTCGACATTATCCATAGTCAAACAGATTTACTGCCGTTTTTTGATTTCGTTCTCACCTCAGATCATGTAAGCATGACTAAGCCTGATCCAGAGCTCTATTTAAAAGGTATGAAATTGGCAAAGTGTTCGCCGGATAGATGTATTGTTGTGGAAGATTCAGCCCGAGGCTTACTCGCTGCCTACGCCGCCGAAAATCCGTGTTATGTTATTCCAACTGAGTGGGCAGCTTCCAGTGATTTGTCCCTCGCTGCAGGCATACTGAATTCCGTAACTGAGCTAAAAGATATTCTGTTACCCAAAAAACGCTAATTATTTTTTAGCCAGGCTTTCAATCTTCGTACATCTTCCTTAGCGCACGCATACATAAAATGAGCAATGTTGTGTTTCAATGCCGCTTGAATATAACTAAGTGCCTTTTCATTTTCGCCGATCATCTCGTAATATTTTCCTACATAATAATGTGCATAAAAAAGATTGGCTGTGAGCTGGTCTTGGCTTTTTGCTGTTTTAGTGGCTTCTTGAATAACCAATTCTACCTTGCCTTTATCAAGAAATAAATCAAGTAGCGCGGGGAAAGGTGGGCGCTTTTTATCTGTGTAGGTCAACATATCCACACGTGCTTTATCTACCCCCGCATATTTAGCAATGCACATCAAACGCCAAAGACCATTTTCGATATCCAAAGCACCTACTTGGTGATAGCGATAGAATTGTTCTGCTCCTCCACGAAAATCACCCCTATAATACTGCGCCAATCCACGCTCCCAACACGAATTAATATCATGTGGAGATCCAAATGCAATCCCCTTATCGTAATCGGCAATAGCTTCTTTAAACCGCCCAAGGCGAAACAATACTTCAGCTCGTCGATGATGAATCCGTGATGGTGAATCACTTATTTCTTCATTTAGAATCGTTAAGTATTCTTCCAGCTGTTGTTGCTGAGTAGCTTTTGGAGCCTTCAGCTTTTCTTCTGCGCGCGCATAACCTGAAAGAAGCATACCTATAACAGCCGACGTTACCAGTGTGTATCTAACTATCAAGTTCATAAACATCTACACCATTCTAATCTTGTTCCAGTATGATTTCCTTGTACTCAATCTTCGCACGAGTGCGGTGGCTTTGTAAGGCAATGTGACCGGGGCGAACTTTTTCAAGGGAATCGTATTCAGCAGAGAGAATCCCGTCAATAAATGTTTTCACCTTTGGTCCATCAACATTGATCTGAAGCAATTGCCATTCGCCGGGCGACAGGGCTAAGTCATTACCCCGTGCGAAACCGTAAATGGACCCTGTAGGATTATCGGTAAATGGATTATCTAAAATTTGAATCTCATATCCACGATCTTCCATGGACTTAGGCAACCAACGGAAAAACACACCGCCGTTAGCGATAGGTGAAGTACGCACATACATGCGCAAGCGGAAATTTTCATACAATTCTTGATGTTGAAGATAACCATCGCCATTGGCGCTACTTAAGATGCCCACCTGAACATCGGTTTTATCAGCAAGTTTACGTTTTCGACTTTTTACATTCCAATGCGCTTCGCCTTCAACTACTTTCCACCCATTAAGGTTTTTTCCATTAAACAAAGCCTTAGACTTTTGCTTGTCTTTCAAGGGGGTAATGGTAACTTTACGAAAAGACGCACCGTACCCGTTGTTTTGAATACCAATGGCGCCTGTGCGTAACTTGTGCTGGAGGGTAGGGTGTGTCGAGAGATCCAAATCCTGCACAACAACATCGTTTATCGTAACTTTCAGCCGCGGCCAATCCATCACCAAAGCGAAGCTATGCCATACAAACGGCTTTTGTTCAACCAAAACCAACGGTTCTTGCTCACCCGTGATTGCTCCGGCCACGTTTTTGCCATTCTTTTCATATTCCCATGAAGCGAGTGCAATTTCCATACCCGCATTGGTCGCCCCATTTCTCGGTGCATGAATGAAAATACCGCTTTCACACCAATTGCTCAACAAAAATTCAAAGCTCATCTCAAAATTTTCGTAATCGCCTTTGGTTAATACGGCACTGGGTTCATTTTCACCGCGCTGTAGGGTGAGCTGTCCCCCCGCAAATTCAAAAGATGTCGCCGATCCACCAATTTGATCCCACAAATCACGTGTGCGCTCCCAGCGTGGAGCATCTTCAGCAATAGCGTTCAAAGGGAGAATCAACGCCGATAAAGTAAGAGTAAGAATCGTTTTAAGCATGGTGGGTCCGAATCCTTTCCGGTTTAAGTCACAGTATTTACCTTATAGATGGTAGCCTTATTCCTGTACGACTGTCCACTATAAATCGCTTGATAACAGGTATAACCGGTTTCGAAGGCCAAATAGTGTATAATAGGGCTTAACACCATCGGAGCCCCCACCATGTCAGTCCTCACCAGTAATGAATTGACCCCATCGAGTAATTTATTGGCGCAATTGCCCCAGGAATCGATTCCCGTACAGGCACGCGTAGCCCTACCCATGTCCCGTGAGGAAATGGAAGAGCGGGGTTGGGATGAAATCGATATCGTCTTTGTAACAGGGGATGCATATATCGACCATCCAAGCTTTGCCATGGCCATTTTATGCCGCGTACTGGAAGCGGGTGGTTACAGGGTCGGTATTGTCTCGCAACCGGACTGGGAAAAAGTGGATGACTGGCAACGATTTGGCCGCCCTCGACTGTTTTATGCCATCAGCGCCGGTAACATGGACTCGATGATTAATCATTACACCGCAAATAAGAAAGTGCGTAATGATGATGCATATTCGCCCGGTGGTAAAATTGGCCTGCGTCCAGACCGAGCCACCTTGGCCTATTGTCAACGCGCGCGTCAGGCCTACAAAGGCGTACCAGTAATTGCAGGCGGAGTGGAAGCTTCCTTACGTCGATTAGCACATTATGACTATTGGTCAGATAAAGTGCGCCGCTCAATTTTGCTTGATGCAAAACCGGATCTATTGGCCTTCGGAATGGGCGAAGACGCCATTCTCGAAATCGCCAATCGCTTGGATGCAGGCGAAACCGTGCAAGATCTCAGAGACATGCGCGGCATTGCTTATGCTACTGGAGCCAAAGAAACACCTCCAGAAAATTCAATTACTTTACCCAGTTACGACGAAGTCGTCGCCGATAAAAAAGATTTTGCTGAAGCCACCCGTATCATTCACAATGAAACCAACCCCTTTAATGCGCGACGCTTGGTTCAATACCATGGTGACCGAGCTCTGATATGCAATCCCCCGCGCTATCCCATTAGCCAAGATGCAATGGACAGTATTTATGGCTTGCCCTATACTCGTAAGCCCCATCCCAGTTACACAGAGCGGATTCCAGCGAACGACATGATTAAAGATTCAGTTACAATCATGCGCGGCTGTTTTGGAGGATGTACTTTCTGTTCCATCACCGCACACCAAGGCCGAATTATCCAATCACGCAGCAATGATTCCATCATGGGCGAGTTGAACCATATGGCCGAAGACCCCAATTTTAAAGGGGTAGTGAGCGATATTGGCGGACCGACAGCCAATATGTATCAAATGCGATGCAGTAAACCCGAGGTGGAAGCCATTTGTCGCCGTCAATCGTGTGTGCACCCGAAAATCTGTAAGTTATTGGGTACTGATCACAGTCCTGTGATCGACTTAATGAAGGATGCGCGAGAAGTAAAGGGCATCAAGCAAGTAAAAGTAGCCAGTGGTGTACGCATGGATCTCGCACGTCGTTCACCCGAGTATATTAAAGAGCTAACTCGCCATCATGTTGGTGGATTATTAAAAGTAGCCCCCGAACATACCGATCCCGGTGTACTCAATTTGATGCGTAAACCTTCAGGTGATGATTTTGAACATTTCACCGATGTGTTTCATGAAGAATCAGCACGCATGGGCAAAAAGCAACATATTGTTCCATACTTCATCGCCAGTCACCCCGGCAGCGATCTCGATGCGATGATTCACTTAGCCGTGATGTTAAAACGCACCGGCTATCGTCCCGATCAAGTTCAGGATTTTATCCCGGCTCCATTGGATGTAGCAACAACGATGTACTACACAGGAATCGATCCCTTCACACAGAAACCTATTTACAACGCTAAGAAAATGCGTGACCGGAAATTTCAACGCGCATTAATGCAGTTTTTCAAACCGGAAAATTATTTTGAAGTGCGTAAAGCCTTGGAACAAGCCAAACGTACAGATTTAATCGGCAGTGGTTGTGATTGCCTCATCTCGGACAAACCACCGCGTGAAGCCTATGAAAAGCGTCGCGAAGATGCCAACAAACGATTCCGTGGTGAGTATGTACACACCATACCAAAAGGGCAGAAACGCAAAGGCCGAAAAAAACAGTCCCGTAATCAGTAACTGGTTTTGGTGCTTTGGGCTTGATTTGGTATAACTAATACTCTATTCACAGTTTGATGAGAAGTGATAAGTATGCCTAAAGGCTCAGGCCAAAAGAAAAAGATCAACAACCGCCCATTAACAGACGATGACATAAACGTATCAATACTCGAGATGGGTTGGTTCAATTACTTCGCAAGCGGAACGTTAAGATTAAAAAAGTACTGGATATTTTGCGTTACGAAGATGAGCTTGAGTTGTTGCAAATTCAACTTGCAGAATTTCAACAATGGGTCAGAACACATCAAAAACGTGTAGCCATCGTATTTGAAGGACGTGACGCCGCTGGTAAAGGCGGTGCCATTCGTCGCTTCATAGAACATTTCAAACCCCGCACTTTCCGAGTCGTCGCACTTCCAGCTCCCACAGAAATGGAACAAGGACAGTGGTACTTTCAACGATACATCCAGCATTTACCCAACCCCGGTGAAATCGTGTTTTTTGATCGCAGTTGGTACAATCGCGCAGTGGTTGAACCAGTCAATGGGTTTTGCACTTCCGATCAATATACTCATTTTCTTGACCAGGTTCCTACATTCGAACGCATGCTTTACGATGATGGGATACATCTGGTTAAATTTTGGTTTGATATTTCCAAAGAAGAACAAGCAAAACATTTTAACGCACGTAGAAGTAGCCCACTAAAACATTGGAAGATTGGTCCTGTTGACGAAAAAGCCCAAGCACTATGGGATGATTATTCACACTATGCCCAGGAAATGTTCGTCCATACACATACGGAATTCAGCCCTTGGAATATCCTCCGAACCAACGTAAAACGGACTGCACACCTCGAAAGCATACGACACGTGATAAGTTCTTTACCCTATGAACACGAAGGAGACACAGGAACACGTATCATCCCAGATCCAAACATCGTACACACCTTTAGTTCTGATTAAGGACGCGTTTTCTTTGTTACCTTAATCCGCTTCAGCTCCAACTCCATTTGCTTCACGATATCTGGACGTTCAAGAAATAGGTTATTGGTTTCGCCAATATCTACTGCCAAATTATACAACTGACCTGTGGGCCCATTGGGTTCCGGCTTAATACGGCTTGGCTTTGTAAATCCACCCGAACCCAAAAATGGCATATATTTCCAGAATCCCATTCGTAGAGTGACCGCACTATTGCCCGATGTCACTGCAAGGGTTTTTCGCACTGGGATATCGTCTGCTTGCTCACCCAACAATACAGGTAGAAAATTAAAACTGTCCGGCCCAGCATTCGCTGTTAGCTCCGCTCCGCTAATGGCTGCAAAAGTGGCCAATACATCCGTAAAACATATCATTTGATCACTCGAAGAACCCGGCTTTACTTTTCCTGGCCATCGCACAATAAAGGGCATACGATGTCCCGCTTCCCAGCCATCGCCTTTCATACCCCGTAATTCAGCCGCGGAGTCATGGTCAAATCGTTTTACATCCTGATCATACCAAGTGGGCCCATTGTCCGATGAAAAGATTACCAAGGTATCGTCAGCCATCCCTGCTTCCTGCACAGCAGTCAATACACGACCGATCATCGCATCGACCATTTCCATAAAATCGCCATACATACCCGCTTTACTCTTCCCCGCAAATTCTTCCGATGGCAACCATGGAGTATGAGGTGCAGGATAAGCCAGATACAAAAATAGCGGCTTATCTTCCCCCTTGTGATTATCGATTACTTCTATGGCTTCATTCGTAAATCGGGGCAACACTTCTTCCAGTTTTAAATCAGGTGAAATACCGCCAGCCCGCCAAAAAGCTCCCTGAATACGCGTCCAACCATCGGAGTTATTTGCTTCGATATGATTGGATGGTGGCATCACTGCATGCTTACCGCGAATGTAAAAATAAGGCGGGATGTCCGTCGAGGCACGTATGCCAAAATAACTATCAAAACCTACATCCACCGGACCACCGGGTAAAGGATTTTCATAGCCGTCTTCATGAAATCCCAAATGCCATTTTCCGACCATGGCTGTTCGATAGTTCTGTGATTTCAGTACCGAGGCAATGGTAGCCTGACCGGAATCGATAAGTGCTTTCTGGCGCCATACCGATACATCCGTCCGGAACGAGTACCGGCCTGTAAGCAGTCCATACCGTGAGGGATGACACAGTGGTCCAGCTGAGTGGGCATCGGTAAATCGCAACCCTGCATCGGCCAATGAATCAATATTGGGCGTACGTATTTTGGACTGTGGATTATAACTGGCCAGGTCCCCATACCCCATGTCATCTACCAGAATAAACACAATGTTGGGTTTCTTGGTCTCTACACTCCAAGCAGAATTAAGCACAACACTCAATCCCAATACAAAACACGACAATATGATTCTCATAACATTATTACCCTTTTTTATTTTCAAGCCGTACATAACACCTCTCACTGTAGCGAAGGACTTAAGCTCAGCACAACAGCTTATTAGTGTTTCGTATTTTCCGCCTGCGAAACAGTCAATTTAAATTCTTCTATTGCGCAATACAGTACCGGTACTACAAAGACGCTTACCAACACCACTGTCATCCCACCAAAACTGGGAATAGCCATGGGCAGCATGATATCAGAACCACGTCCAGTACTGGTCAAAATAGGGATCAATGCGAGAATGGTGGTCGCCGAAGTCATTAAGCAGGGCCGTATGCGGCGTTTCGCAGCTTCAATAGTTGATGCACGAATGGATTCTATAGAGGTGGGCACATCATCTGTAAAACGTTGCCGTAAATAGGTAGCCATAATCACGCCATCGTCACTCGCGATTCCAAAAAGGGCAAGGAAGCCTACCCAGGTGGCCACACTTAAATTGATCGGGTGTACTTGAAAAAGATCGCGCAAATTCGTATCAAAGATCGTGATATCGAGAAACCATGGTTGTCCATACAGCCAAATCATCTGAAAGCCACCCGCCCAAGCCACCAAAATCCCCGAAAACACCAATAGGCTGGTGGAAACTCGCTTGAACTGTAAATACAAGATGATAAAAATTATAAACAAAGCCAATGGCAGTACCAAACGTAAGCGCGCCTGTGATCGTTCATGGTTTAAATAATTCCCTGCAAAGGTAAATGTTACACCTGAGGCCAATTGGATTTCACCGCTATCAATTTTCTCGGCTAGATAGGCTTGCGCGGCTTCGACAGTATCAATCTCACCAAACTCGGCACCTTTATCAAAAAGCACATAACTTACTAAAAAAGTATCCTCACTTTTAATGGCTTGCGGCCCTCGACGATAATCCACCTTCGCCAATTGCCCTAAAGGAATCTGTGTACCATCTGGTGCCGGCACCAATATTCGATCAAGACTTTCTATCTGATCCCTTAACTCACGCATATACCGGACTCGGACACTATAGCGTTCTCGCCCCTCAACCGTTGTTGTGATTTGCCGTCCACCTACAGCCACCTCAATCACATCCTGCACAGCGCGAATCGTTAATCCATAGCGCGCAATCGCTTCACGATCAATATCTATCTCCAAATACGGTTTACCCACAACACGATCTGCAAATACCGTCTCGGGATTGATTTCAGGAACATCTTTTAGGGCTTGCTCAATGATCAGCCCCGCCTCTTCAAGGCTTTTTTGATCAGGCCCATACAGTTTCACACCCATGGGCGCGCGCATACCGCTTTGAAGCATCACCAATCGTGCTGCGATGGGTTGAAGTTTCGGCGCACTCGTGGAGCCCGGCACTTGCGCTACATTAACCACTTCATCCCAAATATCGTCCGGTGAATGGATGTGATCACGCCATTGTCGAAAGAGCCGACCGTCTTCATCCTCAATCAACTCACCAAGTTCATCCCGTACATACTCATCACCACTCTTGCCATACTTAAACCGCATTCGATGTCCATATTCATCCACTTTGTATTCGGAGACATAATTCACAACAGTCTCTACCATTGCGATTGGCGCGGGATCGAGGGGCGAATCGACTCGTCCAATTTTTCCGACAACACTTTCCACCTCAGGAATGGAGCGAATGGCTATGTCTTGTTGCCGCATCATTTCCATCGAAGTACCAATAGAAGCATGGGGCATAGTAGTCGGCATGTATAAATAACTACCTTCATCCAAAGGCGGCATAAATTCTTTTCCAAGACCGGGAAACGATTGTTGACCCTTAATCCATAAAGAAGATTGTGTGATAGTGGATGCATTCATACCCAGGGATTGTGCAGCTTTTGGCACTACACCGAAAACCTTTCCGAAGCCTAACCACATCGTAAGCCCTAAAATCACCAGAACTACTGGAACAAGAAGAAAAGTCATTTTGTGATTCAGAAAAATCTTCAGTAAGGGCTCATACAATTTATAAAACACCCATGTACATGCAAGAAGGCCCCCGATCATTCCGACTACAAATAGAATATTTTTAGTTTCATACTCAGGCCCCAAGGGTGACCATTCACGGGCCAAATAAGTCACGACAATCAATGCCACCAAAGCATTTAACACATAAGCCCCAAGCGTATGTACAGCATCCGGCATGCGATCTTTTAGCACCCAATAGATACCCAAGCCCAGGAATAATAACCCTATCCAAACAGATACTTTGGCCACCACTATCAATCCCATGAGCATCAATATAAACTCAAATACCCCGCGTAGTCGCTGGGTCTGTTTACCGGGGGTAAAAAGGAGATGAGCCAACGGTGGAATAATGGTCAATGCCACGAAAATGGCTGCAAGCAGGGCAAACGTTTTGGTAAAAGCCAATGGTTTAAATAACTTCCCCTCGGCAGACTCCATGGTAAACACGGGTAAAAAACTAACGACCGTAGTCAATACAGCAGTAAGAATTGCACTACCCACTTCATGGGTTGCACGCAGAATCACACTGGCCGAAGACTCGCCATCTTTAGCATCCTTTAAATGTTTCAAGATGTTTTCACATATCACCACGCCCATATCCACCATGGTTCCAATGGCAATGGCAATTCCAGATAAGGCCACAATATTAGCATCCACACCAAACCCACGCATAGCGATGAAACATATAAACACCGCCAAGGGCAATAAACCAGAAATCAATATTGATGAGCGCAAATGAAATACCAAGACTAAGACCACAAGAATCGTCACTAAGATCTCTTGAACCAACGCAGTATTCAACGTCCCCAACGTTTCATGGATCAGTCCTGAACGATCGTAAAAGGGCACGACTCTTATCTGAGACACCGTTCCGTCTTCAAGTGTTTTACTGGGTAGCCCAGATTCGATCTCAGCAATTTTTGCTTTGACTCTATCAATAGCCGCCAATGGGTTTTCGCCATAACGCACCACCACCACTCCACCCACCGCTTCTGCACCGCCTTTATCCAGCGCACCCCTGCGCAATGCTGGGCCCAACGAAACCGAAGCGACGTTATGTACATAAACTGGAATATTGTCGTTACTTTTAATGACAGAGTCTTCGAGATCGTCCACATTCTCAATAAACCCTAAGCCACGAATCACATATTCAACCCCATTGACTTCCATCGTGCGGGCGCCAACATCAACATTTGACTTACGTACTGCATTGAACACTTCACTCAGGGTTACGCCAAAGGCCCGCATCGCATCCGGGTTAACATCCACCTGATATTCCTGTACAAATCCACCTACAGAGGCAACCTCGGCGACACCTTCAACACTTTGCAAGGCATAACGTACTTGCCAATCTTGAATCGTACGGAGTTCATGTAGGTCCCATCCACCCGTAGGGTTACCATTAGCATCATGCCCTTCCAAGGTATACCAGAAAACCTGACCCAAGGCTGTAGCATCTGGCCCTAAAGTTGGCTGCACATTGTCAGGCAAAGTACCGCGCGGTAAACTATTGAGCTTTTCGAGGACCCGTGATCGAGACCAATAGAAATCTATATTGTCATTAAAAATAATGTATATCGTCGAAAAACCTAAATAGGAAAACGAGCGCACTGTCTTCACGCCGGGCATACCCAACAATGAAACTGTAAGCGGATAGGTAACCTGATCTTCAACATCCTGCGGCGACCGCCCCATCCATTCGGTAAACACAATTTGTTGGTTTTCACCGATATCGGGGATGGCATCCACCGGTAAAGGACTGCGTGGCACATCGCCCAAATCCCAATCAAATGGCGCGACTAAAGCACCCCAGATAACGATCATAAAAGTAAGCAACACAACAATCACTTTATTGTGTAAGCAAAAGCGTATAATACTACTTAATAGACCCTTGGGTTCTTCAGTAGTCATCCTTTATCTCCCTGAAAAGTATTTTCAATACTTCCGCAATTGAGCATACTGCTACCAAAAAATGGATTGCTTATAGTCTGACTACTTTGCAACCAACTAGCACCTTCATTGTCAAAAGCCATGGGACAAAATGCCTCGAAATAAGGCGATTTTCCTTTGTGTCCATAGTTTTTTTCCAAGGCCAATATCTCCTTGGATGCATTTCCAAAAGCTATACGGGCATCATCTATCCCTTCGCTTGCAGATAATGAATCGAATGCAGATCGGATAGATTCCGCTTGTTCAATCTTTACCTTTTCCAAAAAGGAGAGTAGGTGAAAAACCTTGTCTTTGGCTAAACCAAGATCATCAGCTGCAAGGGCTTCTTGTATACTAAAATACGATCTATACACAGGCTCAAGAGCAACACGCGTAGCAGTATATTTCAGGTCAATTTGATGAGTGACAGTTTCAGTCATGCTCATCATGCTAGGCTTTGCTTTAATCTGAAGTGCGCTGTCAATATTGAAATTTCCGTTGGTCACCACAACATCCCCTTCATTCAATCCTTCGCGAACTAAATAATAATCGCCTGCGCGTGGGCCCAACACAAGCTCACGACCTTCATAAAGGGAATCTTCTACTTCTAGATACACTACTGCCCGTCGTCCAGTACGCAGTACTGCTGTCGACGGGACAACCAAGGGCGCATCACTTTGACCATCTGCACTTACATATCCCAATGATTCGGCTTTAACCAAATCCATCTTGCATTTCGGACATATTCCCGCCTCATCACGAATAATTTCTGGGTGCATAGGACCAATCCATTTACCCGCGAGCTTGGGGTCCATCACTTTACCGCCTTGAGCTATTTTCGAATGTACCGTTGCACGTACAAACATCCCGGGTTTTAGTCGCAGCTGGGAATTATCGACATTTACTCGAACTTTCAACGTACGAGTCACATCATCTACCACAGGATCGATAAATGAAATCACTCCATTAAACGTTTCGCCTGAGTACACTTCCGTTTCCAACTCAACCGATTGCCCATAATGCAGCCATTGTAAATCAGATTCATATGCATCGAGCTTCACCCACAATTTCTCAAGATTCGCCACGGTATAGATGTGCGTACCCGTTTTTACATAATCACCTTCACTCAGCGCTTTGTGAATAACGATGCCTGATTGGGGTGAATTGATGAGTATTCGGTCACTGGCTTTTTTATTTTTCTCGATAGCGCGAACCTGCCCTTCGGATAAACCCCAAAGCCGTAATTTTTCGCGGGCATTATCAAGTGCCCGTAAATCACTATTTCGAAGAAACTCACTTTTACCCTGACCACTCGCATCCACACGACGCTTGGCTTCAATCAGTTCCTTCTGGCCTGTAAGCAAATCTGGACTATACAGCTCAACTAAATGATCGCCTGATTTAACCTGGATTCCCGTGTAGTCCACATACAACCGATCTACTCGTCCATCCACCCAAGATGAGATGGTCTTAATTTGGGTCTCATCATACGCCAGTTTTCCAACCATGCGCACAGGCATTTCTACGAACCGGCGTTCCACAACCTGGGTGGCTATCGCCGCCAACTTTTTATCATGGGCATTCATTCTAATTTGCCAATCGCTACCCCCTGGAGAATTCATGCTGTCATCTCGTAACACCAATTCCATATTGCATACAGGACACAGACCAGCTTCGTTACGCTCGATATGCAAGTGCATAACACAAGTCCATACCACTTCACTTTTTACATTTTGAGGTGAAGTCTTAATGGATGATGGCATCGGCGATGTACCTATTCGCATGCCCAAGTAAAAGACTACACCCAAAACCATAAATGCACTTAGGAGTTTTATAAACTTCATTGCACCACCCCCCCACAAATCATTTCTATCTTCGCCAAATGTTGAACATAATCTCGTTGTGCTCGCCAATACGATTGTTCAAACAACAACACATCTCGCTCACTTTCAATTATTTCTAAAAGAGAACTTGTGCCGGTTTGGTAACTTACCTGCATCACATCCATGGCTTGTTGTGCTCGCGGGATAAGTGTCTCTTTATATAGCTGTATATTTTGAACAGCATCTTGAAGGTGGTACGCCTCCACCTCCAACTCCGCTGAAAGTGTAAGCTGTTCTTCCTTTAAACGGTGACGCATAGACGACTCCACGTAGTGGGCTTGACGTACTTTGGCATCGTGTTTTTTGTTGAACAATGGAATCGATATCCCCACCGTTAGGCCAAAAGGATCGGTGCTGCTTCCTGATGGTTTTGGAAAAGTTTCTGCACTCCCTGTTTCTATATACGTTAGCCCTACAGTTATATCGGGCCTCTTAAGCAATCGGCTATGTGTTGTATGATGGGTACTTTTATTAACCAATGCAGTGCGTTGCTTTAATACCGGGCTATTCGCTTTCATGGCTTGTAGCAAATCGCCTAGTTGTATACCTTTAGGGGTAATTTCAATACCTTTTGGCCAAGGAAGCAACTTGGTTTCTGAGTCATTCATAACAGTACGAAGTTGTCTGTTAAGTGCTGGGCGCAATCCTTCAAGGGAATTCAAATCGTTTTCGAGTTTGGCGATCTCTACTTGCAACTTAAGTAAATCCGCTTGATTACCACCACTACGTAAGCGTGCTTGTACGACCGGTTCCAGATTTTGCAACAGCCCTAAATTCTCTTTCACGATACGAATATGTTGAGCCAAGTACGCATAGTCCGCGTAGAGTTGTTTTACTTGATAAATAATCTGGTGCTTCGTTTCATTGGTTTTCCACCACAATTGATCTGCTTGGGATTGTGCCATCATGCCAGCATGTTCGCGTACCTTAGCCCTCGGAATTTTTTGAGATATTTCGAGTTTGTTGTTTTGGGGTCCCGTACGTGTCTGAACTTCTTCTATGAAATGTGTGAAGCGTATGGTAGGGTCATCGATTCCACGCGCATGGGGGATTGATTCAAACCCCGCTTGCCAAGAATCAAAATCCGCCCGCAACCCGGCATTATTTTTCAATGCTTTTTGGATATAGTTATCCAGTACCGCGTCACCACTACTGGATGATTTTTCCAGATCTGTTTTTTGGATCTGTTTAAATGCATCTGCAGCGTATGAACTCACTGCGATACAAGTAATGAAAAACATAGGAATAGCTTTACAAACGTTCATTGTTGGCCTCACTTTCTGCTGGGGAGAGACAGTACACAGAAGATGCACCGCGCCTTTTCTAAATACAAATAGGATCACCATTAGATGCAACTCGAGTGACGAAGTTTAACTAAGGGATCAGCAGAAAGGACGACTAGATGCGCAGAGGCACTGAGGCCGTGGAAGGATGAATGGGGCAGATGGATAACGCCTCTGCACGATTCGGCACCCCGTTATTATTCACCAGAATTTCAGTGTATACCAAGTCACTCAAAAATACTGGCGCTTTGGTATGGTTAGATGAAGAATGTGATTCAACAACCCCAAGAGCTACAGCAGCAGGTACTTGCCCGTTAACCATACAGTCCATATTGCAGCCATTGAAAATTTCTTCTGTGGGGGAAGCTATTTCTTCTGTTGCAGAAGCTATCTCTTCCTTAGCCGATGCTATTTCTTCTGTGGAGCCATCACCTATTGGAATTACAGCATGACACGATGGCGTTTCTGTATCGATAATTTCTTCGATTGACGTTGGCTGAATATTCATAAAACCACAGCAAACACACGAAGCCCAAATAGGAACCACATAGGCCACACTCATCAATAAAGCAAGCATTCCGGCACTAAAGCGACGGAAAGTAACTATCGATTTATTTGAAATAAAGTGTTTCATGTCTGTCCTAACTCTAGTTTTTCACAGTATTACACTATCATTATACACCAAAAAGAGTTGAAATTGGATAATTTATTCGAATAAATACATTTTCCCAAGAAAAAGCTTGAATAACTTGACGTAGTCGATGAGCCGACTTTATGATAAAGACAACAACAAAGGAATTGCATTATGTCCCAAAAAGAATGTTTCGGCCAATTGGCAAATATGAAAATTGCCTATAACAACAGCACAAAAAAACATTATCTACGAACAGATGATGAGAAATTGCGCGAATGCGATGCATGCAGTTTGTTTAACAAATGCATGTTTCTACGCTATAACGAATTAATGAAACAAATGCTGGAAATGATTGATGATGCGGGTTCTCAAGCAAAATCGCCGCGATTAGGCTGACACGTTATTTCACATCGGCTGTAAAATGTTTGATAAAGCCTGATAGCCCTTTTAGTTCCTTCAGTTTAGGTTCAAATAAACCCAAGCGATTTAATTTTGTTCAGCATCTACTTTGTCAGAGGCCTTAACAGTTCCGGTCTCTACATGATCTTCCCGATCTTTGATTACTACGGTGTACTCATATACTGACACTACGCTTCTTCTCCTTACATTAAGTTATTGTCATCTAAAATAATGGATCGAGTGTTCAAATTTTGTACACACAAATATCGAATAACTATAAAAACATACTTTATCTTAATTAGCAATAGAAAAGCTATATACACTATTATTATAAGTATAGAGACCCTGATCTTAGAATTCCTTTAGTATATAAGCTAACCAATATGATTCTGTTGGAATTGCCTATGTCTACATGGCACAATAACAACCTGTGAATTTTTGGACCTATACGTATGGAGTACGAACGCATGAGCGACAATAACAATATTGATCACGTCTTGGAAGAAACCCGGACGTTTGACCCACCAGCTGCCTTTAGCGAAGCGGCTCATATTAAGTTGATGGAAGAATATAAGGAATTATACGACCAATCCATCAACGATCCAGATACTTTTTGGGGCAATATCGCCAGTGAATTACACTGGTTTAAGAAATGGGATACGGTCTGTAATAAGGACAATGCCCCCTTCTATAAATGGTTTGAAGGCGGAAAAACCAATATTTCTTACAACTGCCTAGATCGTCACCTGACCACGGCCCGCAAAAACAAAGCGGCAATTATTTGGGAAGGCGAGCCAGGGGACTCTCGTACGTTTACTTATCAACAGCTGCATCGTGAAGTCTGTAAAGCCGCGAACGCATTTAAATCCCTCGGATTGAAAAAGGGTGATCGTGTAGCTATATACATGCCAATGGTTCCTGAGTTGGCCATCTCCATGCTCGCTTGCGCGCGCATCGGAGCCATTCACTCCATCATTTTCGGGGGATTTTCTGCAAACGCTATCGTGGATCGCGTGAATGATGCTGAGTGCTCCATGATCATTACGGCTGATGCAGGTAACCGCCGTGGCGGTGCCTTGGCGTTGAAGCCTACCGTAGACGAAGCTCTTCCTCAATGCCCATCCATTAGAAACGTGGTAGTTGTGAATCGTTGTGATGAAGACATTACGATGGTAGAAGGGCGTGACGTTTGGTGGCATGACATTGTTCCTCAACAATCAGCCGTGTGCCCTGCGGAAGAATTGGGTGCTGAAGATCCTTTGTATATTTTGTATACCTCTGGATCCACTGGAAAGCCTAAAGGTATTTTGCATACAACCGGCGGATATATGGTGGGCACTTACCTGACTTCGAAATACGTATTTGACTTGAAAGAAGAAGACACCTATTGGTGTACTGCCGATATTGGTTGGGTCACTGGACACAGCTACATTGTCTACGGCATTCTTGCCAACGGTGCGACTTCTGTAATGTATGAAGGTACACCGAATACACCGGACGAAGGACGCTTCTGGTCCATCTGTGAGAAATACAGTGTAAACATTTTCTATACCGCTCCAACGGCAATTCGTACCTTTATTAAATGGGGTGATGAGCATCCCAACAAATACGATCTCAGCAGCTTACGCTTGTTGGGTACAGTGGGTGAACCGATTAATCCTGAAGCGTGGATGTGGTATCACCGCGTCATAGGTAAGGAGCGTTGTCCCATTGTGGATACTTGGTGGCAGACCGAAACAGGCGGTATTATGATTACCACGATTCCAGGCGCTATGCATACCAAGCCTGGTTCTGCTGGCTTGCCGTTCTTTGGCGTGAATGCGGCAGTGGTAACAGAAGAAGGCGAAGAAGTAGCCAACGGTCACAGCGGTACTTTAGTGGTTAAAGATCCTTGGCCATCAATGTTGCGTACCTTGTACAAAGATGAAGCACGTTTTGAAGAAGTGTACTGGGAGAAATTCAAAGGCCAAGGTTGGTACCTTGCGGGTGATGGCGCCTTCCGTGATCAAAATGGATACTTCATGATCATCGGTCGCCTGGACGATGTCATTAACGTTTCAGGGCACCGCTTGGGTACGATGGAAATCGAATCTGCGTTGGTCTCCAGTGAACTTGTAGCCGAAGCAGCTGTAGTGGGTTTCCCTCATGACATCAAAGGGCAAGGCATATTTGCCTTTGTCACCTTGGGTGCAGGTGTGGAAGAAAGCGACCAAAACATGGTGGATTTGCGAAATCATGTAGCTAAAGAAATTGGTGCAATTGCCAAGCCCGATCATATTCGATTTACGGATGCTCTACCGAAAACACGTTCAGGTAAAATTATGCGTCGCTTATTGCGCGATATTGCTGCGGGTAAAGAAACTACCGGCGATGTAACTACCCTGGAAGATAAATCCATCTTGGCGAAACTGCGCGGCGAAGCGTAATTTAATCCATTCAAAACAAAAACGGTGCGATTCTCAAAAGAGAATCGCACCGTTTTTTATTGTGTATTTTTAAAAAAATTTATGGAACTTCAGCACTAGCTATTTCAACTAAATCCATCAATTCAGACAGTGTTTCTAGGCGATCGGGGTCAGCCGCATAGGCTTCCGAGACTCGTTGACGGGCTTCGCCGCCTTGACCTGAGGCTTTGCCGCGCGCAATGAGTACACGTAAAGCTTGGGGCATGGGGCCCCAGTTCCCGCATTCGACGAAATTATTATTGAGAAATACAAACTTAGGAATGGCTTCGCCGCCATTGGTTACAAAACGTACGAAAACATCTTCATTGCCTTCGCGGGCAATGTAACTCACTTTGAGTTGCTCAGATTCCTGAGCCATTTTTTGAAGTACCGGTACATGGCGTACAACGTCTCCACACCAGTTTTCGGCAATGGCCACAACATACACAGGGCGTGAAAGCGCCTTTAAGGCCGTTGCTGCTGTATTGCTTAGCACTTGCTCCGACAACATTTGTTGGATATCGTCAGCACGATCCATCCGCTCCCCTTGTTGAATCCAATCGGCATAACTCAGTCCACTTTCAAAAATAGACTTCCAATTAATAGTTGGCAAAATAGGGGGTCTTGGCATCGGCTCACTCCAGTTGTACTCGGCTTGAAAAATTTTCGTATGTCGCGTAAGGTGAAGGGCATTATACACACTCTTTGGCTCACGGCTAAAGTCATAAAGGACTCAATATGAAAACCATACTGTCGACTGGATTATTCCTGTTACTTGTTTTGGGCATAATGCCTCAATCGTTGGCCACCGAAGATACACGGCCCAATATTATTTGGATCATTACTGAAGACATGTCGAGTCATTTCAGTTATCAAGGCGAAACCTTAATAAATACCCATCATGTGGATAGGCTCGCGCGCGAAGGTGCGGAATTTCGTCAGGCCTATATCACCAGCCCGGTATGTTCACCCAGTCGTTCAGGTCTCGTGACCGGCATGTACCCAAGCACCATCAACGCGCATCATCATCGCAGTTTTCGAGGCACCATTAAACAGGTCTTGCCCGATAGTGTTCCACTTATCCCACAATTGTTTAAAGACGCAGGATATTATGTAAGTAATGGATCAAGCGGTACCTTAAATCGTCCAGGGAAAACGGATTATAACTTTGACATTCCTAAAGGCTTATACGACGGTAAAGATTGGACAGGGCGTGCAGAGGGGCAACCTTTTTTTGCACAAGTGCAATTGCATGGTGGAAAAAACCGTGGTGTCAAAATTGATCATCCGGTAAATCCTGCCGATGTCGAATTGCCTCCACAGTACCCCAATGATCTCGTGATGCTTGAAGATTGGGCGAAGTATCTAAATAGTGTAAAACACAGTGACGATGAAGTTGGCCAAATCTTAGCTCGTTTGGAGAATGAAAGTCTCCTAGAAAATACGGTAATCATGTTTATTACCGATCACGGTATTAGCCATGCCCGCGGAAAACAGTTTTGTTATGAACAAGGCATTCATATTCCCTTTATTGTCTGGGCACCGGGTCGTGTCCCACAAAGTGTCCGCAAAGATTTCGTAGCGCATATCGATATGGCTGCGACATCATTGTATTTCGCTGGTATTCCCATACCAGAAGACATGGAATCCAAGCCCCTGTATGGACCCGAATACCGCACGCGCTCGTTTGTAGTATCCGGTAGGGATCGTTGCGATGAAACCGTTGACCGTATTCGCAGTGTTCGCCAAGGCGATTACTTGTATATTCGAAACTACCATTGGCAACGCCCTTACCTTCAACCCAATACATATAAAGACAAAAAGGCTGTTATGATTCGAATACGTAGGTTACATGCTGCTGGAAAACTCAATGCAGCGCAATCCTTAATTATGGCCGAATCACGTCCTAAAGAAGAATTGTATGATGTGGTTAAAGATCCCCACAACTTACACAATTTAGCCGGTGATGCTACGCATGCCGACGCATTGGTTTCCTTGCGTACGACCTTGGATAAATGGGTAATTGCAAGCGGAGATCGTGCAGAAGAAGCAGAGCCCACAAAAGTGTATAATGAGGACATGAATGTCTATGTGACGAGCCAACGTAAACGGCGAAAACCTACAGATGATTATGTTCAAATCCTTACAGGAAACATTGCCCTCATGAAACAATGGGCGAGCGAAGGCAAATAATAATTTAGCGCAACGAGACCATTCGGAGTAACTACATCATGAATACTAGCAACCTTACACGACGAGCTTTTTTAGCTGCCTCGACCACTACCATGCTTTCAGCATGCGCGACCACTCGGGTAAACACGGCTCAAGTTGTGCCTGGAAAAATTTCGCCCAATGAAAAATTAAACTTGGCAGCAGTAGGAATTGGCGGTATGGGGCGTCGAAATATTGATAGCTGTGCCACTGAAAACATTGTGGCCTTGTGCGACGTGGATAGCAATCATGCGGCGAAGCAATTCGATAAATATCCCAAAGCCAAACGCTTTGTGGATTATCGCGTGATGTTTGATAAAGCTTCAAAAGAATTTGATGGGGTAATCATCGCTACACCGGATCATACCCATGCAGTAATTTCCATGGAGGCAATTACACATGGCAAGCATATTTACTGTCAAAAACCATTGGCGCATAGCCTGCATGAAGTACGTACCGTCACAGAGGCTGCACGAGCCGCGGGCGTACAAACACAAATGGGGAACCAAGGGCATTCATCGGACAACATGCGCTTGATAAAGGAATGGATCGAAAACGATGCAGTGGGCAAAGTACGTGAAGTACATGCCTGGAGCGATCGCCCTGTAGGGGGAAACCCGTGGTCAGATTTTCCGATGATGGGACGCCCTACGGATACGCCTGCTGTACCCGAATCGCTCAACTGGGACCTCTGGGTTGGCCCGGCCCCAATGCGTCCGTATCACCCCATTTATCATCCATCGACTTGGCGTGGATTCTATGACTTTGGTACAGGACCCTTAGGAGATATGGGTTGTCACATTCTTGATCCTTCCTTCTATGCAATGGATTTGGGACATCCTGACTATGTACAGGCTTCCAGTACACATACGGGTGATGAGGCCAGTAAAGAAACCTATCCGCGAGCAACAATCGTTAACTACCGATTCCCCAAAACAAAGAAACGCGGGCCCATTGATCTAACTTGGTATGACGGTCGTTTACTTCCGGCTATACCAAAGTTTCTACCCGGTGACTTTAAATTACCGAGCAACGGAGCGCTCATTATCGGCGATAAAGGGATCATCCTACATGGTTCACATGGCGCAGGAAGTGCTGTGCTTTTACCGGAGTCGCGGCGCGCAGAATACACCGATCCGAAGCCCTATTTAGAGCGCGTGAAACAGCAAGAAGGTGCGCATGAACTGGACTGGGTACGGGCATGTAAAGATGGAAAACCTGCGAGTTCTAATTTTGAGTATGGCGGTCCGTTGACAGAGATGGTGTTGATAGGGGTGCTAGCAATTCGCATGAAGGATCAACGCTTGGAATGGGACGGGGATAACTTGATCATCACGAATAATGAGGCAGCCAATGCATTGGTAAATCCACCCTATCGGGATGGATGGAGTTTATAAAGCAGATACACAAGGGAGTGAATAACATGCGTTATTTTGTTGCAGGAAATTTTTGACTATTTATTGCATTCCTAATGCTTTTATTTAAAGTCAAAATGGGTGTGGCTGTTCGCTTCACAAATTTTGGCGGTAATATTACGCCTATTTTTTATTATGTAATTATAATTAGTATCGCAGTGATAGGGTGGGCGATGATTTCTAAAGGGAAGGAATCTTAATACTCATGAATTAACGTACTATCACTCACCGCGCTTTCTTAGCGGCTTCAACGACAACGGTATTGAGCGCATGTAGCACGAGTATGAATACAGCGAAAGTCTTACCGGGGAAACTTTCGCTAAATGAGCGATTGAACGTAGCGACGGTGGGCATGGGCGTGATGGGGCGCGGCAAAACTAGACGATGCAGTATAGAAAATATCGTGGCGCTGTGTGATGTGGACTACGGCAACATAGAAAACAGTTTTGAAAAATTTGCGCAGGGTGTTTGAATTGACTATAAGTTGATCAGTATCTATAAAACAAGGATACTGTAGGTTTAATAAGCCACTGAAGTACGAAAGAGGAATACAGAAAGCATCATGGAAAAGGTCATTTTATTGATACAATGCCCCGACCAACACGGGATTGTGGCGCAGGTAACTCAGTTAATCTTCCAACAAAACGGAAACATTACTGAATCCAATCAACACAGTACGGATTTGGAAGGTGGTCGGTTTTATATGCGACTCGGTTTTATTTTGGACACCGCCGATCGCACGATTTTAGAGGGCGCATTTTCACCATTAGGAAAATCTTTACAAGCTGAATGGCATTTTCATTTTGAAAGTGATGTACCACGGATGGCCATCGCTGTTTCACAATACGATCATTGTTTGGTTGATCTCCTTTATCGCGTTAGCAGTGGTGAACTGAATGCAACGATTTCTTTTGTTATCAGTAATCACGAAACCACTCGGGCATTGGTTGAACATCACGGCATTCCTTTTCATCATTTACCCGTGAATAAAGAAACTAAAGCAGTTCAGGAAAAAAAAATTCTTGACTTAATTCGTGAAAAAAGCGACTTTCTGGTTATGGCCCGGTACATGCAAATTTTATCAGCGGATTTTCTAGGTGATTATGGCAAAGAAGTCATCAATATTCATCATAGTTTCTTGCCCTCATTCATTGGGGCAAATCCCTATCGACAAGCGTATGAACGCGGCGTAAAAATTATCGGCGCCACAGCACACTATGCCACGATGGATTTGGATGAAGGTCCCATTATTGAGCAAGCCGTTGCACGCGTCTCCCATACAGACACCGTTCAAACACTCAAGCGCAAAGGGCGAACCTTAGAGCAAAATGCCCTCGCTTCGGCCATCCATGCACACGCAGAGCATCGTGTCATTCGTCATGGGAATAAAACCATCGTTTTCGAGCCTTGATCCTACATAAAAAACCGCGAATGAATGCCGACAAGAAAATTCGTGTAGGTCGGAATCCACTCACGGTTGTCGAGGAGCGGTTATTTTTTCGTTCGATCTTCCGTACGGGTATTTTGAGGTGTCGCGCGCAAACCTAAAGCGCTCTGGTTGTATGAATTTATACGCTCACCCCATGTAGTGGTCAACGTTAATATGCGATCACTGCGATCGGTTTCCGTAGGCGATACACTTAATAAAGCCTCCTGCTCTTCTGTAAGAGTCCGTAAAATATTTACCGATGAAGTAGGTGGATCGCTTCGTGTCAGTTCATTGGCTACCATACGCATCCAAAGAGTTTCTTTTTTCGTTGGACGTTTTGGTCCATCGGCAATGGAGCGTGCTGGACTGGCGAAAAACTCATGCGGGTTAATGCCCCATTCATAAAGCACTACTGGACCAAATTCGCCCGTTCCCTTATCAACTTCTTCAAAGTAAAGATCGGTGCCTGATTCCCAATCGAGAAACGCATCCAACCAGTCGAATTCTAAAAAAGCCTCATAGTCATAGGCCCCAAATATCCGACCTTCGGAAAAGCCATCATTATATCCATCGCTGAATCCAGCATGCAGGAGCTCGTCATGCCAATCGCCTGCCAGGAAATCTAGATAGTCATCCCAGTAAGCATTATCATACCCTTCACTGAATCCGATGATAAATGCATAACGATATGCGACAAAGTATCCATCATTGTACGCTTCAAAAATTCCATCATAATACCCAGCATCGAAACTGATTTCGTCCAGGTAAGGAATTAGATCCCCTTCGTACCAAACTTCATCTTCCGTTTCATTCAGGAAACTATCGTCATATCCGAAGAAATATTCTAAATCGTCGGAATACCCCACGTCGAATCCAAATGCATAATCTTCTTGCGGAGTTGGTGTACTTCCACCACCACCGCCTCCACAGCCACTGAGCATAAACACTGCACAAGCCATTCCAAGGGGCAATATACTTTTTTTTGTGTACGCTAAGATTGAAGAGTTCATGATGTCCTCCTTTCGTGGGCTTCAGAATTGGTGACTAGATGCACCTCGCCTGTAAACCCTTCAAATGTGGTTAAAAATACAGCTTTTTACCGACTTCGACTAGATGATCGACTACTCGAAGAAGGGGCAGAAGATCGGGATAGTGGTGATGAGTACGCCGGGGAAGAATTAGAGGATCGTGATTGTGCACTTGCCCTTGGTTGCGGGGCTGACTGACGTGGCGCACTGGTCCGAGGTTGTTGCTGCACTGGACGTGGTGCACTAACCCGTGGCTGAGGCACCGTGCGACGGGGGGCACTGGTTTGTTGACGTGGTGCTAGGCGCGGAGCGCTTACTCGAGGTTGAGGAGCCGATTGACGAGGTACACTCGTCCGAGGCTGTGGTGCTGTACGTCGAGGTGATGTAGCCTGTGGCCTAGAAGGAGAAGAGGGGCGTTGAATACCTGTATTTGGGCGCGACTGAGTCGTAGTCCGCGGAGTATAAGTTTTTCGAGTGGGCGCTTCACTACGCGGATATGTCGCTTGTGAGTGCGTGGTGGATGTTCCCGAACGAGGTCTCGTTGTTTGTGGACGAGTCGTGGTCGATGGACGTGAAGGCTTAGCTGAATCACCACCGCGACTCGATACTGAACCTGGTTTCGTAGAGCGAGTAGATATGTCTGTAGTTTTACGATTGCCTGAAGTTCGAGTAGACACTCTTTCAGGCGTTACGGTAGGCCGCACACTGCGCATACGTTCATCTCGACGTGCAATTTTTTGCACAGGATTCTCGTTGAAACTAATTGGACGCACACTTGCTTTACGTTCAACCCGCTGCGTAGGAGTACGGTGTGATTTACGGTTAGTATTCAACAATACAGACTTGAATTCATATTTAGATGAACGCGCATCCAATTGCCCGGCACGTGTACGTGCATTGTATATTCTACCGCCTGCCAATTGTACTTCAGATGGTCCACGCATTTTGTGGTTTGGGCGGTAGTGGCGTTCGCCGGAATGGTGCTTAATCCGATGCGGACGATTCCGATAATGACGCGAGTGTGTATCGTAATGATTCCAATGGTGCGCATCATAATACTTGTGATGGTGGTAGCTTGTATGGTGGTTCAATGAATGCACATGATGATGGTGACCACTTAACACATAACGTGAATGTGAATAGCTGCTGTATCCAATGCTGAAGTGGAATCCACCAGCCGTGAAGTATGATCCGCTAATGTGTACAGCATCGCCGTGTCGGGACAATGGAGCCCAGATGAAGGTACCGTTATGGTAAACCGAAGCAACATACGCTGGTGAATAGGTCTTATGGTACGACCAGATCCAGCCATGACGGTGATGATGCTTCCAATAGCCATGATGACTGGTTACATAGGTGAATGGTTGGTGACCTACCCAAACATGTCCATGATTGGGTACATAACTCCAACGACCGGAACGGTAGGGTATATAGTCAACAACAGTAGGTCTCCAATAAGAAGAATTGTCAACAACAACCCACTCACCATAATCTTCTAGGTCATAAGTGCCAATGGGGGCAGCATAGTTTCCAACACGAGCAATTTTAGTTGAACTTGAATTCTTGGCAATCCGACGTGAACGCTCACGGTTCCAGGTATCGAATGCATCTTCAACATTACGATCGAAACTGACCGGACTTGAAGGAGCATATCCAGGGTCAATGAAAACTTGTTTGTTTGAAGGGACACGAACAGACAAACCATCTGCAGTACGAATAGTCGCATTCCCCCAGCGTGTAGTAACAGTTGTGGATCCTTCTTCCAATACATCCACACGTACTTGTGAATTATTTTCTATCATGATAGAGCCAACGGGTGTTTCGAAAACCACATCGCCTTCGCTATGGCGCAAACGGTGTACATAAAATGACCCTGTTGACGCGCGTACATGAGTAGCAGGAGGCATTGCGACAACTTCCATTCGGCTCTTATCAGCCAAACGAACGAATGTTGCACCTGATACTTCCACTTCCATGATTCCTTGCTCATCGGCCCATATCGAATCACCGGGCATCACAAGAGAATTTTGTTGAGCAACGCTCCATTCTTCATCTGATAGGCCGCGTATCAACCCATCATTATCCACATAACTTATGCGTCCATGCTCAACATCTTGAGCGCCCGCATAGACAGCTACGGCTAATAAAAGCCCTGCCGTAATCAAGCATGTAATCCAATTGGGTCTCATGGTTCTTCTCCTTATTCCTAGCCGGGCATTCCATCTACCCTTGGCGTCTACTTACCTAGACGCAACTCAACCAGATTCATTCATTATGCAGAAAACCCGCCCTATATGTAAGCATATTAACCTGTTGTAAACTGTTGAAATATAAAGAGTTAATGGGAATTCCTAACTAAAGCTTTCACTACCCTTAAGTCCATGACACACAATGGGTTGAGTATGGTACACTGGCTAATCTATTGATTATGAAAATACACGATTTAAGGACTGATTTGATGCGAAAATCGATGTGGATACTAGGAATGGTCATGGTTGGGGCAGCTTCGTTGGCTCATGCTCAGCATGAAGTATTGCTACAAGGCAATGACAAATTGGCCCGAGTCAATGCTGCAGGTGAGATTGAATGGGAAATGAAATGGCATGGTATCCATGATATTCATCTACTACCCAATGGCCATATCATGGTCCAAGAGCACAATCGTAAAGTCGTTGAAATTCATCCCCGACGTAAAAAAGTGGTGTGGGAATATGATTCTACAAAGATGAATGAAAATGAGGGAAAGAAAGTTGAGGTCCATGCTTTTCAACCCTTGCCAAATGGTCATATTATGATTGCGGAGTCAGGACCGGCACGAATTATAGAAATAGACCGCGATGGCAAGATCCATAAAGAGATTAAATTGAAGGTCAACAGCCCGCATCCGCACCGGGACACACGTCTTGCGCGAAAACTAGATTCCGGAAATTATTTGGCCTGCCATGAAAGCGACGGGGTAGTGCGTGAATATGATGGCGAATCGAGTGCAGTGGTATGGGAATATGAAGTGCCACTCTTTGGAAAAGAAAAAAAAGGCGGTCATGGACCTGAAGCCTTTGGGAACTCTGTCTTTTCAGCTATTCGATTGGAAAATGGAAATACATTAATCGGTTCAGGCAATGGGCATAGTATCCTCGAAGTAACCCCGGAAAAAAAGATCGTATGGGAAGTACATCAAAATGATTTACCAGGTATCACGCTGGCATGGGTTACTACACTTGAGGTGCTGCCCAATGGGAACTTGGTAATCGGGAATTGTCACGCTGGGCCGGGACAACCTTTACTCATTGAGTTGGAACGCAAAACTAAAAAGGTCGTGTGGACCTTTGATGAATTTGATACCTATGGAAACTCCGTTTCGAATTCGCTATTGCCCGAATACAGTGGAAAATCAATTCGGTAGGTTGACAAAAAGGTACATAGAGCGGAATAATAATTATCGATTAACCAGAAGCCTCGGCAGGAGTCCAACACATGTCCACACTTAATCGTCGTCAATTTTTAGCGGCATCAGCCATTGCAAGTACCGCGCCTATGATCGCGCAAGCACAAACACCTAAAACCAAATACCGGGCATGTGTGATCGGGAATTATGCTGATGGTAAAAATGGTGGCTATGGACATAACTTACACCTCTTGTGGAATATGCGTGACGATGTGGAGGTTGTGGCGCTGTCTGAGCCGCACGAAAAGGCCCGCGGACATTATGCGAAACAAGCAAAGGCACAAAAAACCTATGTGGATTATTGTGAGATGTTGGAAAAAGAAAAGCCCGATATTGTCACGATTGGGCCACGTTGGACAACAATTCATAAGGAATACTTGCTGGCCTGTGTAGAAGCAGGAGCGCATGGAATTATTGAAAAACCTCTAACTCCAGACCTTGCAGAAGCCGATGAAGTGTTAGCGGCATTGGACGCAAAAAAATTAAAATGGGCGGCCGCGCTGAACTTCCGAGTGGCGCCGATGTTTCAACATGCCAAAAAATTATTGTTGGACGACAAAGTGATCGGAGATATTTTAGAGATTCGTTCCCGTGGCAAAGAAGACAATCGGGCTGGCGGTGAAGATCTTATTGTGCTGGGCGTTCACATCATGGACATGATGATCGATCTACTGGGTAAGCCTCAATGGTGTGAAGCAACCGTATTGGCCGATGGGAAGCCTGTTACTGCGGCAAATTTGCGCGAAGCAAGTGAGCCCCTAGGGCCTATAGTGGGAACGGAAATTCACGCAAAATATTTGTTTGCTAATGGAATTCCCGGTTATTTTAGTTCCGTGAAAACGAACGATGGAAATCAGGACCGTTGGGGCTTGGACATCCACGGCACTAAAGGTCGCATGACGATTCGAATGGCACCAGTACCCATCATCCACGTGCAAAAAGATGGATCTTGGGCATCCAGTGATGCTCCATGGGGAAAGCTTAGCTTACCACCACTACCCAATCGCGAAGGAAAAGTAAACCACTACGCGCCCATTGTGGATGACTTGATTGAAAGTATCAAGGCCGAGCGTGAACCTCTCACAAGCTTACACAAATTACGCGATGCACACGAAATGATCCAAGGCGTATTTCAAGCAGCCGTCACTCAACAACGCGTTGCAATACCACTAAAGCAAAGAGTTCATCCACTATCAACTTGGAAGTAAACGGAACTTTTTCATACTCCTCGCGTATATATAGTATAGATCGCAGAACTAAACAATGGTTTTGGCGTCTAATGCAGTAAAAAATGTGTTTATATACTTAAAAAGGAGTTGCACTATGCGATATATTTCATGCGTTATTACATACAGTAGGCTCTGTGGATAGGGACTTTTAGCTAGAGAAAACTCCACTCATCGAATTCATAAAGAAAATAGACTTTTTCATTTACGAGGAAGAATTGAGCAGGCAAAAAGTATAGAAGCTATTCTAGATGAGATTATTGCGATGAATTTCACCAACAAACAAGAGTTTCGTCAACTGTTGTATTCTTTTCAATGGCGCAACTATTACCATACACCTGATTTCACTCCCTTACTTGAACAAGCCGATACAAGCCCATCCGAGCATGCTAAAAACCGCATTGATAAAATCATCGCTGAGAATAAAAAAAGGAAATTGAACCCTCCTGAGCCTTGGATGCCGCCAAAACCTTCATCTTCTCAAAACGCAATGGCGGGTTATAGAAAAGTAATCAGTCGTAGTGAAGAATCATCTAAAGAATTGGGTTCGTATGATGATGCATTCAAAATGTTGAGTCAATTTGACCCGGATTTTGTAAGCGATCTCTTATGCGCATATTCAATTGAAGCAGACTCCACAATAAAACCTGGAAGCAATTACTCTTTAAATCAAGATTTATCCGCAGGGTATCGTCAAGTTTCTGCCTTTGCTTTTTATTACAAAACCGATCGGGAGAACCAGTTTAATAAGCTTTATAAAAAAGGGAAAGACCCTTATGTGCGAACCGCAGCTGCGGTATACCTAAGCTTTGAAAATGAAAAAGCTGGCCTTGCAGCACTAAAAAATGTGCTACATTAAAGGGGGACCCAGACGCCTGGGCAGCTTTAAACTTACTACACCGTGGAGATAAAAGTGCAATGCCCCATGCATTGGCCCTATTCAAAGACCCCGTTGATTGTGCCACCATGCGTGAAGTTCCTCATCGAAATCTTCAACACAGACTCATAGCATTCATTGCTAATTCATGTGCTGCCAGCTCTATGCCAATTCCCAAAGCCCTTGAATGAAATGGAGGGGAAGCCAACACCCACTATAAAGAACTGCTTAAGTGGTGTGAGTCCAATCAGGAACTCTTTACCCCTCATGATCCATGGTTTGCGGAACTGGCTGCTCAAAAATAGATTAGCATTTCATTATTTGTACATGCTTAAAAGCCTATGTTATCTTCATTATCCAACCACTCATCATTGGAAAAGACCTATGCGCTTTTTTCGATCCATAATAATGCTTGCACTCTTGGTTGTAGGTTTAGCATCGTGTCTAACTATTCTCCCTTATAACACCAAGTCTGCTGAACCATTTACTGTTGTACTAATACCAGATACACAGTATTATTCAGAAAAGCACCCGTTAACATACCTGCAGCAAACAACATGGATAAAAGATTACACAGGTGCTATTAATATTAAGTTTGCGATTCACTTGGGCGATATTGTGCAAACAGCAAAGAATGAAAATGAGTGGGTTGTAGCCGACACTGCACAAAAAGTTTTGGACGGCGTTGTTCCGTATAGCGTAGTGCCTTAGAAACATGATTTGCATTATCATGATGATGTACTCACACGCGGTACGCTTTTGTATCATGAATATTTTCCACCTTCTCGATTCGAGAATGAGCCTTGATATGGCGGTCATATGGGCGAAGACAATGCCTGCAACTATACATTTTTTGAAGAGGGTGGACTTAAATTTATGGTCCTGAGCTTTGCCTTTTCCCCAAACGATGAGATGATTGCTTGGGCTTCCGATATAGTGAGGCAGCATCCTGAGCAAAAAGTAATAGTCGCTACACATTATTACATGCGCACCAATGGGCGCGGAAATGATGGATACACATACGGCCTTAACGGAGCCGATGGTGAAATGCTGTGGAACAAATTTGTGCGCTCACATGAAAATATTTTCATGGTGGTAAGCGGGCATGTACTCGGCTCTCATCATCAAGTGTCCATGAATGATGCAGGGAAACCCATTATCGAAACCTTGAGTGACTACCAAGGCGAGGCGAATGGGGGCGATGGCTGGCTACAAATGCTTCGCTTTATGCCAGATGATAATCGCATTGATGTAGTTGCGTATACCCCGAAGTTGGATAAGTATAAAGATAAACCACAACATACCTATTCATTCGAGTATGCCATGACAGGTGAATAAACCGACAGGTTATACTTCTGGCACTTTTAATTCTTGACCCTCTCGAATGATATTGACACTGCTAAGACCATTGATTTGCAATAAATATTCAACCGTCGTTTTATACTTCATCGAGATTTTGTATAGGTCATCGCCTTCTAGAAAAGTATAGGTAGTTAAAGCTTTTCCATCTTTGGTTGGAACTACCGTTTCGGCTTGCACCTTATCCATAGCTACTTTGGATGGCAGATATATCATTAACGATGAATTTGCTTTTGGCTCTGTGCTGTCAAGCTCATTCCACGCCGATATATTTTCTTTAGACACCCCATAGGTATTAGAAAGACTATCCAGCGTTTCCCCAAACTGGATCATATGAAGCAGTTTATACTTGGTTTTTGTATCTACCGGAAGCTCTGGTGTAGATTCAGGTTTCTCTTTAGCCTTGGGTTCTTCAGCTGGAGAAGGCTCGGGCTTTTCTTCCATCTTAGGTTCTACAGCGGTGGCAGGTTTTTCCTCTGGCTTAGGCTTCTCTTCCTTTTTCATTTCCGGCTTAGGTTCTTGGGGTTTTGGTCCTTCCGAAGGTGCTGGGTATTCAATAGACTTTTCTTGGGGAATGGGTTTTTCTTCAGGCTGCTTTTCCATTTTCGGCTCTTCAGCGGGTACCGGATAAGCTTTAGAAACTTGGGTTTCTTCTTCGGCTGGCTTCGCCGTTTCAGGGGGCACATCGGTATAAATATTAAGCACTGTCGCGGGAGCGACTGTCATGGACTCCAAATTATTCCACCTAATAATGTCTTCAGACTTTACATCATAATCCCAAGTAATCTGCAAGAGTGTTTCGCCTTCTTTAACAATATGTTGTGACTTTGTTAATTTCGTTTCTTCCACAGCGACCGTTAAGGCTTCAATAGTTTTGGATGCCTGAGAATCCAGTGGCTTTTTATCAGAAGTGGGTTCTTCAACAGGCTTGGGCGTTTCTTCGGTGGGTGGAGTAGGTTCAGCAGGCTTTTCCTCTGGCTTAGGATCCGCATTTGGCACTTCCAGTGTAGCTGCTTCAGGTTTTCCTTCCATTTTAGGCTCTTCAGAAGGAGTCGGAGGCATAGCTTCTTCAGAAGGCGGTGTATCAACAGATTGTTCAGGCGTTACAGTGGGTGTTGGCTCCGGAGTTTCCGTCGGATCTGATGCAGTTATAGTCGGTTCGGGCAACATCGCGACCTGGGTATTCTCTGGTAATTCTTCGCCTTCAGGTTTCGCCCCTAAGTTTAACCTCCATGCATCCAATCGTTTTTGGCTAGCCAACAAAGCCTCACGTGATAACTCTCCCGATTCCAAAGCGCGGTTAATGGCATCCACTACCGCTTGAATACTACGTGAATTTGGATCTAAAAAGATAACAGCATCACACCCCGCAACTAACGCTTCTACCACCGCGCGCGCTACGGGACGTGGACGGGTCATTTCATTAAAAGCCATTTCATCAGCGATGATCACCCCTTCATAGCCCCATCGATCACGCAACAGGTCCGACACCAGCACAGGCGATAATGCCGCTGGGCGGTCAGGGAAGTTTTCATCCAGCAACGGCATAGCGACATGGCCCACAATCATGCCTTCGATAGAAGAATTGATGGCTTCACGGAAAGGGTATATTGCACGAGCCAATTCATTCACATTGGAATTGATTACGACACTGGTTCCGTCAGCCCCATATCCAGCAAAAGTATACCCCGGGAAATGTTTCGCTACAGGAATTACTCCACTAGCCCGTATACCTTCAGCCATGGCTAAACCTTGAAGAGCAACCTGTGTTTGATCCGTACCAAAGGATCGCGTTTGCATATCAGGAAATGCAGTCGTTTCATTATAGACATCAAGCATGGGACCAAAAACTACATTCACTCCGAACAACTTGGCCGTTTCACCATACAAACGACCCAATCGGCGAGATTCTTGTCCATCTTCATATATCGCTAAATCCATTGCATTTTCTGCACCCGGCACATGCAATGTATTTTGCTCACCACCTTCTTGGTTCAGTGCAATCAAGGGCCAATCATGATAGGCCATTCCTAGGCCAACAGCGGTTTTAATATCATCAACTAAGGAACGTGTTTGTTCTTCGCTCACCACATTACGCGAACGCAATACCACCCCTCCTGGTTGTAAGCCTTGTAAAAATTCACGCGTACCGTCTGCCAACCATTGTCCATTGACAGCAATGAATAAGTGACGGGCGACATTCAATTCGTCAGAAGTAGAAGGGTTTTCAACTACTGGTTCAGGAGGAGGTTCAAGGGTTCCTTCCGGCTCTTTAGTTTCGCTCTCATTACCAGGATTCACCATTGATTCAGGAAGAGATACGGATTCTTCAGGATCAGTATTTTTGGTTAACTCAATCCGTTCATTTAAATTAATAAGTTCCGCGGGTTTGTTAAACAGCGCATAGCCTAAAGCCAACCCTGCGAAGAAAGTCAACACACTGACCACTCCCAATGTGGTGGCCCACGCCCATGCACCTGATTTTTTCATTATCGCAACTCCCCCGAGGGTTTAATTTTGTCTCCTGAGTAAGGGTACACGTACTAATGAAAACGATAGCACAGCAATAGCTAATATTGCATCTTCTTTAAGTATATCAAGGGATAATTTAACGACCAATAAGTTAAATCGATTCGTCCTTCATTGTATTCAAAAAGCATATTTGTTACATTGCAAAGCAAACTAATAGCCACAACTACTCAAGGAATACACCCGTGAAGCGTTTAATTTTCACTTTAGCTCCTGTTTTTTAGCCTTATTTTGACCTTATTAAGCACATCCAATGTTCTTGCGGCACCTCTAGAAGCCGGGATCGCGGTAGTCAATATCACTCCCGATGTTAAGCAACATCAAATGCTATGGCGAACGCAATAACGCTGCAGCCGAAGGAATACACGATTACATCCTTTCTAAGGCCTTAATTCTTAAACAGGGCGACACAAAGTTTGCATTAGTCACCTTGGATCTTTTAGGAGTACCACGTTCGTTACGCGATGAGATCTTGACCCAGGTTAAAAACACCGGCATTCACTCCGAAAATTTATTACTCGCCCCTAGTCACAGTCACGCCTCCGTCGAAATGTTGGCTATGAACCGGAATAACGTTTATCAAAATAAAAATATCGGTATTTTCGATGAGTACCTTTTACTGTACACCGCCGACAAAATTGCCGAATCCATTATTCAAGCCAGCAATGCATTCGAACCTGTGTCCATTGGAACCACTTCTACAATCATTGAAGGTATGAATGCCAATCGTCGAAGAAATAAGCGCGTAGACAAAGAAATGGTGATTACTCGAATCAATAATGCCAAGGGAAATGCTAAAGTCGTTTTCATTAACTATGCGGCACACCCAACCTTTATAAATGAACATACAATGGTGGTATCTGCCGAATGACCTGGGTATTTGCAACGTGAAGTAGAAGGGTTCATGGGCGATGGTACAGTGTGTATGTATGCCAATAGCGCGCAAGGCGATATCCGCCCTAGCAGCGTAAGTGGTCCCAGTGAATTTGCTAAAGCCGAAGCGTATGGACGCAATTTTGCTGTGCAAGCTGTAGACGTGGCTAAAAAAATTAAAACCAATAAAAAGGCCCAATTGCAATACGATTTCTATATTTTAGAGTTTCCCGATCGAACACCTCCCAAAACCTTACTCGATTCGGCTAGCCCTGAATATGGCTTAACTCCAGATAACATTCAGCATTTAATCAACGCCTTAGCACCAGAAAAATCATACATGTCCACTTTGCATTTAGGTGAACTATTTGCGGTGTCTATTCCCGGTGAAATGACTACAACCTTGGGCACTGAAATTAAAGAAGCCATGCGTGAGTCAGGTGCGTAACATCCTATCATCGTCGGTCTTGGTCATGAGTGGATCAGTTACATTCTCAATGAAGAAAAATATTACCAAGGCGGTTACGAACCGGGTGTTTCCTTTTACGGTGACCAATTGGGTCCGATGATTACTAAGCAGGCCATCGCGGCAGGGAATGAATTGTTAAAAAGGAAGTAGGGCACTTAAATAGCTGAAAGCTACACCGAGTGGATTTAAAAAGAATCTCAAAACAAGAAACACAACAAAGACTATTTTTAGTTTTTGAATGAACATAATAATTTTGTGTTGAGCTTCTTTATATAAACTTTCTGCAATATGCTCAAAAGCTTCGTCTAACTTTCCACTTTTTTCACCTGTTACGATAGTGGGGTAATGTTCCCCTGGAAAATAAGTGGCCCCGCGTAGTACCTCCGATAAAAACTCGGCCTTTTTAATCCGTTCACCCATGTGTTTGGCCTCATCGACAATCAATCCACTACTGGTCACTTTGGCTGAAATCACACATGTATTGGGAAGCATAGTGCTTTTTTTGCACAAGAGCGACATGGCAAAGGCAAACCGTGACATAAACATCTTGAGCATAAGCGGTGAAAATGGCCAAAACCATATAAGGGTGGTTTCTTTGGATACCAGCTTGAATAGAATTCGCAGGATGATAATATAAGGAATAACTGCGACCAATATACCTATAATTGTTGCCTATACACTGGTTAAGACATCGACATAACTACCGCTCAGCAAGAGCGCTTTTAGCAAGGATACCAAGGGTTGTAGAAAAAGAAGATAATGGACAACACCAGAATTGGGTACAGAGCTGTACGCTTTAAAAGTTAGATATTTTGATGCGCGTCAGTGTAATAGCGCTCTTGCAGACCAAACATATTGGGTAGGGTTCCGCTTCGTTCACCGGCACCAACCATGGCTACAGGACAAATGCAATGAAAGTAATCCCACCGTTAGGCGTCTACGTGTCCCACTTCGGAGTCTTGATGAATACGCGACCCAGTGGTTTCGCGTTGGCCTTGGTATTTGCCACGGTAAGGATTTTCAACTACATCGTCAGCTTTAGCCAATACCAATTGGCAAATACGGCGTCCGGCTTCGATGCGCATAGGAGCATGATTCGCGTTGAACAATTCTAAAGTAATGGCACCTTCAAACCCGGGATCTACCCAACCGGCATTTTGGATAAAAAGTCCTAAACGTCCAACGGAACTACGGCCCTCAACAAATGCGGTTAAATCATCAGGGATACGTAAAAATTCGCTAGTCGTTGCCAACACAAAACCATGTGCAGGAACAATAAATTCATCTGCGGTGACTTCTTCATAATCAGGAGTTTCGGACATCGAGTGGATTCCTGAAGTCGCGCGAGGAACTAAGAAGGTATTGCCCAAGCGCAAGTCAACGGAAGCCGGCTCTATTTGGTCTTCATCCATTGGCTCTATTCCTAATTCACCTGAAGCCAATAATTTTTTAATACTTCTATCCGAAAGAATCACGAGGGTTAGTCCTTATGCGTTTTTAGTACCACAGCCTGAGAGCATATTTTATGTTACCGGGGTATACAAAGGCAAGACAGGGGCTTATTGAGGTGAACCCAAAGCATAAAGTCCCGTATACTAAAGAATATTGGTCCCTAATGATAAATAAGAAAGTGATTCTACCCCATGAGTGAAAGACTTTCCGTAGGATTGGCTACCGATTTAAGCCCCGGAGCGCCCATCAAAGTCGAAATCGAAAACGATGTGGTCTGTGTGCATAATGTCGAAGGCGCATTCTACGCTATCAGCAATCATTGTCCACACGCATATGCACCATTGGATCAAGGGTTTATCGAAAATGGACGCATTACCTGCCCTTGGCATGGCTGGTCATTCCCATTGAGCTGCGAATATAATGAGCGGGATGGAGTATATAGATATAAAGTCATTGAGGAAAATGGCGAGCTATTTATTGAAATTCCTGCTGTAAACGCGTAATCTGGGCATATTTGGGCAATTACCAAATAAAAGGGGGCATTTGAGTGGATACCTACAATCCTGAAAACCATAGTGAACAACCCGAAGAAAATCATGAGTCTTCCCAAATGCCCTATGCTGATGATTCTGCTCAAGCGATCGCACCAGACCAAGAGGATTTTTACGAAGGAGTTTCTCCGCCGCTTACACCGCGGTCCATACCTCCAATTGAGGAACATTATGAACGGCCTGCCTATGAATATGAAGACTATGAGGATTCTTACCAAGCACCGCTAGAGCCCATAAACCCTTGGATTGGAATTATTACCCAGCCACGCGAAACTATCCGTTATATCTTGGAATCGGGGAAATGGAACAATATTTGGGCCATTTATGCAGTAATTTTTCTAATTTCTATTCCCAATATGTTAGTAGGTTTGTTTATGCAGCCTGCTCCTCCAGATTTATCTCAAGGCCCGGAACAATTGGGCTACTTTTTCGGCATGGGATTTATGCTCATAGTAATGTTGGTAATTGGCTACCCATTAGGCATGTTAATGGTGTATATATTTGGATCCCTATTGCGCATTACTGGCGGTTGGCTAGACGGTGTGGGTACATCCGTAGAATTAAGAATTACACTCGTGTGGGCCTATATGGTGAGTTTATATATGAGTATAATTATGCTTATTCCTTATGGCCTGATCGCTTTTCACAATCACACAAATTCTGACTATGACCCTGCCAAACAAATGATGATATCACTCATTATCATGCTCGTTTCTGTACCCTCCATGTTTATTATGATATTCTATGGTAGTAATTGCATTGGGGAAGCACATCAATTTTCCGCATGGCGTGGTTTAGGGACAATCTTATTGACGGGTCTAATTTCGATGGTCTTTTGGATTGTGCTATGGATTGGAATCATGGTCTTGATTGTTGAGCTTATAGCGGCCTTTAGCGCTATGGGATAATTTAAGAATAGTATATTTTGTCATCGGCCATGATTCGAATGTTAACCGCTCCACGTGAAGTAATGCGCGAGCAATTAAATGCTAAATCTGCGCGTGGGCAAGTACTATTTCCAATTACAATTGGGCTCCTCACAACCCCGAGTGGAGCACTGTCCATCAGTCCGTCATTTCCCAATGCAGTTGTTTGGGTGTGGTTAATTTATGCGCTGCTATCCATACTTGGATATTGGATGTATGTTCATGCCTATGGAGTAGGCTACCGATGGATCGGGTCATGGATGGGTGGGCAGGGGACAACGAAGGAAATCCAATTATGCCTTGCCTGGACACAGGTACCCTTCATCTACATTGGCCTTGTCTTTTTACCGATTCACTTCATATTTCATGATGTACTGTACCCTAAAATAAATCTGATTCAATTGATTACATCCCCCATTACTGTGGACACCTTATCACAACAGCTATCACCAACGTATTGCATCATCAATTCACTGTTACTTATTCCAGCCATTTACGCATATATTGTATCCCTATTCGGTGACCTTTGTTATAAATAAGGCTCGTGCTCCATAGATCAATCTCCAGTTCGCCCACTGTACCAGGTGATAACAAATCAGCTCTTTCAAAAACCTTACAAAATTTCACGCGCTGGATGTATCGGTGATCAGCATTTGGCGACCGTCTGGATAGATGTCCAATAGCTTGGCTGTGGAGTCGATGTCTATGGCAGATGAAGATACATAAAGCTTTAGTCGAACAGCCATGGACAGCATAAAACGTTCGGCATTGGTGTTTGGTGTAACGAAACAGACCACTATTAATAGGCAGGCAATGAAAAAACGAGGGATCATTTTGTTCCTTTCAGTTTGTTCAATTATCACTTCACAGTACTTTCTAACGATCGCTCGACTAAAAGCTAGGTAAATAGTACACTATCTAACTAGACTACCACTCTTATAATAGTTGCTGTAGTATTATTTATATAACTTTTCCTTCGAGAAACAAGCTTTTCACAACCCATTTATGGTATTTTATTTAGCAATGAATTTAAATGAACGGGTGTGTCCTTTCATAAAGCCACATTTTGCAATACAAAGCACTACAAGCCGATTTAAGCGCTTAAGTCTTTTTCCAGGGTAATCCCCTTTTGGTATTGCAATTTCTCCGTACATTTTACAACGACTAATAGAAAAACTGACCAACCACGATGCTAAATGGTGTTCCACGTATATTAATCATCCGATTGAGCGCGATAGGGGATGTAGTCCGGGTGTTGCCAGCACTCCATTGCCTTCGTGAAACGTATCCCAATGCACAGATCGATTGGGTCGTGGAAAAAAAGTCAGCCGCCATCCTGGAAGGCCACCCTGCAATCGATCAACTACTTATTTTTGAACGCACCAGCGAATTCAAAACATCATTTAAAGGATTTCGGGAAACTTGCAAACAAATCCGCGAGAACCGTTATGACATCGTCATGGATTTCCACGGAATTTTTAAGAGTGGCATAATGACCCTTGCTTCGCGTGCTCCAGAGCGCTACGGATTTTCCCGTCCCCGCAGTCAAGAGGGGAGCTATCTCCTTACAAACAAAAGAGTTAAGCTAGGCGAGGAAATTGTAAATCGCATGCACGAGAACCTAGCTTTGTGCGAACCGCTGGTAAAAGGCGTTAAATCTTTAGATGTGCTCATTCACATTCCCGATGACGCCCTAGACATGGCTGAAGACTTCATGGAGGAAAATTTCCACGGGAATAAGAAGATCGTGGCCCTTCACCCACCCGTAGAGCGGCCTGAAAAGCAATGGCCTTTAGAAAATTATGCCAAATTGTCTGATATGCTAATCTCCGATGGACGGTTCGAGGTCCTTTTGACCTGGGGGCCGGGTCAATTGGATATGGTACGCGAAGTTGCCAACAAAACAACCCGAAAACAGGTGATCGCCCCTGAAACCGATGGGTTGAAGCAATATATGGCCTTGGTACAAAGTTCGGACTTGTATTTTGGCGGGGATACAGGCCCTATGCACATCGCATCAGCCCTTGATGTACCTGTAATTGCGGTATTTGGTGGGACCAAGCCCGAGCAGCATGCAACATTACGCCAGCCGTATCGAATTCTATGTGCTCAATATGACCTTCCCGATGAGCAACACTTCGCCGAAATATCCAGCACAGACAAAATGGCCATGATTTCCCCCGAAATGGCTTATGACGCCTGCGTGGAACTGCTCTTCAATTCGGCGAAGTAACCTTTCTGACCCAAATTAAGTCGTGTGGATAACCTTTGGATATCTCATTACTTTAATCACCAACACTGCACTAACGTGTGTTTGGACCCTACAGGTGAGCCTATTAAGCGATCACACCCCAAAAACTGTTAATTATTACTCCGTGGATTAGTCTTGAATTGTGTTTATTTATTGAAAAGCGCAATATATGAGACACCTTCCTTAAAAAGTTCCACATGGAACTTCCGGCCAACCTACTAGGTTTTATTCGCCCCCCCTAAATCTCTCAAGTTCTATGTCTTTTAGCTGAGGACTAAGGTGTTATTCATAGTGACTAATCCCTCCATACAAAGAATATTTTAGGAATTCCATTAATAAGATTACTGGATAATAAAGGTTAGGCTATGCTGTACTCTTAACCAAATACAATTTATTGCGACGGAGGCCAGATGTTGAGAAGTCATCGATCAAAAGTTCCACGTGGAACTTTTTCAAAATGCTAGGTGAAACTTCATTGATTGTTTCTGATTGACAAAGATATACATCCCGAACAGAGAGAGAGCGAAGTATTTCAGGAATGACCAACTCTGGTTTTTCTATAGCTCTGGAAGTGAATATACGCGGAATCGAATAGCCTTTGGAAGCTTCAAACGATCGATTCTCGATGTCTACCTGATCCAATCCAAGTTTATTGCACACTTTTCGAAGGAAAGTACACTTCTTAGTGTTTCGTTCGATAAGGCGAGTGGACAACTGGGGAAAAAGGATACAAAGGGAAATTGCCGGAAATCCACCACCGGTTCCCAAATCCCAATACTTCATCTCATTTTTCTCCAAGAGAGTAGCCAGAGCAGGCGCTAAGGATATTGAATCGGCACAATGCTCTGGCAATGCTTCATGAGTATCTTTAATGGATACAAGTTTAGAGTATTTGTTCCATTCTTGAATCAAACCCATATATTGTTCAAATGATTGAATAAGGCTATGCTTATCGAATTGTAGGCCTTGAGCATTACACAAATCCAAGGATTGAATTAATTTATTGTTTTTCATGTTTTTATCACTTTAATCTTTGCCCGGAATAACCAATCGAACCGTTATTTTTACCTGTAGCTTCCTTAGATAAGGAAGTAAATTGATTGAAAAGCCCATTATATGGTATTTTCTATGCTATTTGTTGACCATATTATGGGAGATTTACACTCGTGAAGCAACTAGTTTTATTGGGAGACGGTATGGCCGATTTCCCGCTGAAACAGATTAAAGGCCTAACTCCAATCGCCGCATCCAATACGCCTGCAATGGATGATGCTGCTCGTCTGGGTATCACTGGTCAGTTTATGCCAATTCCTGAGGGTTACCCGCCAGGCAGTGATATTGGCAATCTCTCCGTATTTGGATACAACCCTGATAATTATTTTACAGGACGTGCACCTTTGGAGGCGGTGAACCAAGGGATTGCCATTGGTGAAAACCAACTGGTCTTTCGTTGTAATTTAGTTACATTAGATAACGTGATCATGAAAGACTTTACTGCCGATCACATTAGTACCGAAGAGGCTACCGAATTAATCTCTGCACTCAATGATGGTATGGCCGCAGATGGTCTACATTTTTATCCTGGAGTGGGCTACCGTCATTTGATGTTGCTGGATGCGACAAAAGAACAGAAGGCTGAATTGGTGGCCTTGCAATGTACTCCGCCACACGATATTACGGATAATACGTATGCACCTCATTTGCCGCAAGGCAGTGGGAACAACGGTATCCTAAAACTGATCGAACAATCACAAGAAATCTTGGATAATCATCCAATCAATCAAGAGCGAATTGCTGCAGGTAAATTACCTGCGACTTCCATTTGGTTATGGGGTCAGGGTGGTGCTCCAAGCATGGATACCTATGGAGAGCGCTACGGCATTACTGGTGCTGTGATTTCAGCCGTCGATTTAGTCAATGGTATTGGCCGTAGTGCAGGCATGGATGTAATCTCTGTTGAAGGTGCTACGGGCTATGTTGATACCAACTACAAAGGTAAGGTTGATGCTGCACTTGAAGCCTTAGAAACACGCGACTTTGTATATCTTCACATTGAAGCGCCCGATGAGGCTGCACACGAAGGCGATTGTGATTTAAAGATTCGTGCAATACAAGATTTTGATGAGCTTGTGGTAAAACCCTGTATGGAATTTGCAAAGGCGCGCGGCGATGTTCGCGTGATGATAGGTCCCGACCATATTACGTCTATCGCATCGAAAACACATGCTGGTGGGCCTGTACCTTTTGTGTTGTTTGGCCCAGGTATAGAATCAAATGGCTTATCGTGCTATTCCGAAGTCGAATCCGAAAAAGCAGGGGTGTTGTACCCAGAAGGTTACACCTTGATTCCCTCTATGATTACCGAAGAAACCATCTCTTTCGAGACGGTGTCCTAACCCTGACTGGAGATTATTTGTGAGTAAGTCTGTTGAAATATATGATGTAACGCTTCGTGACGGAGCGCAGGGGCCTGGTATCAAGTTTTCCTCGGAGGACCAGCTACGTGTGGTAAAAGCCTTAGATGATTTTGGTGTTGCCTACATTGAAGGTGGACAGCCGGGTTCAAATCCGAAGGCTGTAGAGCTTTTCGAACGTACTCGCGATATGGATTTAAAGAATGCGAAGATGACAGCATTTGGTAGCACCCGCTATTCCAAATCCGTCGTGGAAGATGATGCAAACTTAAAAGCATTGCTAAGTGCAAAAACCGATTTTGTAACCATCTTTGCTAAATCATCCGTTACACACACCAAAGAAATTTTACGCATTAGTTTAGAAGAAAACCTTACCATTATCGATGAATCGGTCCGCTACTTGATCGATCAAGGCACGCGTGTGTTTGTCGATGGAGAACACTTCTTTGATGGCTACTTCGAAGACAACGACTATGCTTTGGCCTGTATGGAAACGGCATGGAACGCAGGCGCAGAAAACTTAATTTTATGCGACACCAATGGTGGGCGCTTGCCGCATGAAATTGCTGAAGCGGTAAAAGCCGTTCATGCAAAAATTCCTGAAGCAGCACTAGGTATACACGCCCACAACGATTCCGGATGCGGTGTGGCCAATTCACTGATTGCGATTCAAGAAGGCGTCATCCAGTTACAAGGAACAATCAACGGATATGGTGAACGCACAGGAAATGCAGACTTGTGCTCCATTATACCTGCCTTACAATTGAAGATGGGCTATGATCTGGTACCCGAAGATAAGCTCAAAGGACTTACTCACTTGAGTCATTTGGTGGCTGAACTAGCCAATATGATCCCGCGTGATAACTCCCCCTATATTGGGCGCGATGCCTTCACGCACAAAGGCGGCATGCATGCAGATGCTGTACGTAAAATGAAATCCAGCTACGAGCATATCAATCCAGAATCGGTTGGAAATACCACCCACATTCCCGTGAGTGAAATGTCCGGTCGCTCCAGTTTGATGGAAAAAGCCGAAGAGCTGGGCATTACGCTTAAAAAAGAAGATTCTAGCACAAAGGCTATTTTACAAAAAGTAAAAGATTTGGAAAATGAAGGGCTCGAGTTTGAAGGCGCGGACGCTTCACTCGAATTGCTAATGCGCAAAACGGTTGGAAGTTTTACCCCGTTCTTCACGCTTGATGGTTTTCATGTAAGCTCTGTGCGTCACACTGAAAAAGACGAATCCATTGCTGAAGCTACTGTGAAGCTGCGCTTGCCCGACGGAACCAAAATGCATACCGCATCCGAAGGCGATGGACCTGTTGATGCTTTGGATAAGGCCATTCGTAAAGCATTATTGGATAGCTACCCAGCATTAGAGAAGTTGGTTCTTGAAGATTATAAAGTACGTATCCTCGATTCCCATGCAGCGACGCGTGCACGTACACGCGTGTTGATTGAGTCGGGTGATGGAGCAGGAAATGCCTGGTATACTGTCGGCGTATCCGAAAACATCATTGAAGCATCCTATGACGCTTTGGTAGACAGTATTGAATATATGCTCCATCATTCAAGCCAGTAAGTCCAACACAAAATACGCATATTGGGTTCCTCGTTTTTAAGTTCACGTTCTTAAGGGAGGTAAGTTCTATGAAAACGGTTTTGCAACTGGTTGGCTTCAGCCTTTGCATCGTTATGATCCTCAGCATTCAATCGCATGCGTATACCTCCATCACCGTCCAAGTAGATCGCGGTAAGGATGTCGGTCAGAACTTTGGCTCACTGTTCGAGGTGGAAACTCAAGGCGGCAAACATGCGATTGGTGCAGGATTCTCTGGGCTATACAACACCTACCACCGAAACGATCTTCATACTGTTCATTTTTATGTACGCTCCACACAAGAATCAGGAAGTTTGCGTACAAATACCTTGCCCCGCCCGGGATATTTAGCCGGTACTTACCTATTTAATTTTGATGGTAATGTATATGCAACAGAGCCCGATGTAAAAGTATGGGACAATGCAGCACAAATATGGAAACCCACCGAAAAAGTACCCGAGTGGACACACGGTTAGGCACTGAAAGGTGAGGCCTAAAAAAGGCACAATAGGATTTGAGTGAGCACCCGCTGTCAATACCGCCAGACCATAGATGAGTAACCATAATGCGGGCAGTAAAACTCACCACCCTGCCAGTACAACAAATCCGTGATAGCCGTTCCAGCTACAATAATGGGAGTGAAACAAAGCAAAAAACGGCGGCCGGGCAGTGTAAAAATTGGCGTTTCATTCCGATACGCCTTAATCTTCATAGCGATTACACCAATGGCCATACTCACTAGCCCGATAACAATCCAAGTATCATACCACCAGGATGTAGTTCCATGCAGGGTTGCGATATATGAAGAAAAAGTGGCCAAAAGACCAACAATAACCATCCCCCAAGCAGGTACATTAGTAAACTCCGTGGAACGCGACATCGTTTCCCGAATATAACTGATGTTGTCCATGGCGTGAAGGTGCAACGGGACAGTATTATCTTCTTCTTGCTTATCAGTATTGGTACCTTGCATACAAGAATCCTCCTGTACCTAAGTACTTTAGGCTATAAAGCCAATGCTGTCAATCAGGGATATATCGATAGGTGGGAGCCAACAAATAAAATATATCGAAAAGCTTATTCGTTTAGCCAAGAAGCAGCATCTTTAGCCCAATAGGTGAGAATCAAACTGGCGCCTGCACGTTTGATGGACAATAAAGATTCCATGGCTACGCCTTTTTCATCAATCCACCCATTCTGAGCAGCCGCTTTGATCATGGAGAATTCGCCTGAGACATTATAGGCCGCCATGGGTACTTCATAGTTGTCAGAGCCGGCACGGATGATATCGAGATAGGCGAGGGCGGGTTTCACCATTACAATGTCGGCCCCCTCTTCGATGTCGAATTCGATTTCGCGCATAGCTTCTTGAAAATTAGCCGGATCCATCTGGTAGGTCTTACGATCGCCAAAGGATGGAAGAGATTCAGCCGCATCACGGAAGGGACCGTAAAAGGCTGAGGCAAATTTTGCGCTGTAAGCCATGATGGGAATTTCATCGTAACCCCGTTCATCAAAGGACATACGAATTTCACCAACGCGACCATCCATCATATCCGAAGGCGCGACCATATCGGCGCCAGCACCGGCGTGAGCAAGAGCTTCCTCAACAAGCAGTGCAATTGTTTTATCGTTGTGAACGTCCAATTCGCCATCAATGTTTTTCGTGATAGCACCGCAGTGACCGTGATCGGTGTATTCGCACATACACACATCGGTGATGACGCAGAGTCCGGGAACAGCTTTTTTCACAAGCTCTACCGTGCGCGGCACAATCGCATCTTGCACAAAAGCGGAGGTACCCTCAGGATCTTTTGAGTCAGGAATACCAAAAAGAATGATAGCAGGAATACCAAGGTCAAAAAGTCCACGAGCTTCTTCGACAAGCATATCCGGCGAGAATTGGTAGTTACCGGGCATGGAAGAGATTTCTTTTTTAATGCCGGATCCGGAGCGTACAAAAAGAGGCATGATAAGGTCATCGACCGACAATTTGGTTTCGCGCACCATTCGACGGAAGGTCGGGTTTCGGCGCATACGGCGTAAACGAACGGTTGGGAATGACATAACGTAACTTCCTTTACTTTAACGGTCTATCTTTAAGGAAAAATAATACCGACGAATACTACATATCTTCGACTGGATCTTCTGTGGATTCAGTATAAAAGTTTAATATCGATCTTATCAATCCCGGAATATCGTGCTGCTCAGGCTCTATAGCGATTTCGAGTCCGCAAGATTCCGCCACTTCAGTAGTGAAAGGACCGATTGAGGCATAGTCGGTATTGCCTAAAGCGTGTTGGGCTTCCATTTTACAGAAGTTTCGGGCCGTGGAGCCGCTAGTAAAGGCAACAAGGTCTGGACTGGCTTCGACAAGGTCACCCAAATCCGCGGAGGTAAACATCGGTATACGCGTTTCGTACACTACAACTTCGGTGACCTCAGCCCCTTCATCCTGTAACTTCTTGGATAGTACATTGCGGGCAATATTGCCTTGGGGTAAGAGAATTTTTTTATTAAAGAGTTCACCGCATTCTCGTTTGATGGCTTCGAAGACGGCATCGGCTGTATATACTTCAGGAACAAGATCCACCTCAATGCCTTCCCCTTGTAGGGTGCGCATGGTGGCAGGGCCTACAGCACAAACATTGGGGTTCGGTAAGCAAAAGGATTGGCCATATTCTTCCAAGGCCACACGTAGACCGCGAACGCCGTTTGCGCTGGTGAAAACAATCCAGTCGAAACCGTCCACATAAAAATCGATCATGGGGCGTGATAAACGCACTTCGATGGCGGGAAATTCAACAATTGTGGCGCCGAGAGATTCAAGGCCAAGAGCCAATCCCTGCGCTTGGTTGCGCGCGCGAGTAACGACAATCGTTTTGCCTTCTAAAGGATGAGTGTATTCGTGTGTATCTTCATTATGCATAGAGGGATCATAGCATGTTTGTAGGGGCGGACGGAATGGCGACGTTATTTGGCAGAGGGATTAGGAGGAATATTGAATCCGAAAACATGGGCCATATTTTTGAGTTCATTGGGGTAATCCGTATAAATTCGATTAAGATAGTTATCCGCTTATTGAGTAGAACCTGTTTCAATACACAATTGATACGATTTACATAAAATTATGAAGACGTTAAATGATTTGCCTTGGCAGGCTAAACACAGCATCAACGCAGCACGTTCAGGATCGGGCTCCACTTCAGCTAGGTGGACTAAAATATTTCTGTATTAAACTGGACTTGTGGAAATATGGTTCCTTATTTATGCTTCCATATATAGTTTCGCAACATCAAATTTGCGTAAACTCATATTCCCAGAACCGATATGATATAAGGGGGTGCTTCCCACACCAAGCCCCAATCCGGTAAGTTGCTGGCTGCCATGGTGTATTTTTAAATTTAGGTGATATAGTTTTTCGAAAGTATCTTCTACCAACTCTTTTGAAGATGGTTCACCGCCATACTTAGCCAGGATAGAATCTGTAGTTGGGGAAATACTCAAGGCTTGAGGTAGTTGGGCTTCGATAATGCCTGTGGGTGAAGTGCCCCACCCTGGATTGAAAATCTCGCTCTTCGGTGCTTAGGGGAGTATGCTTATCCATAGCTTTTTTGTGAGCGGTGAGACAGGCGCAGGCCTATCATAAATAAAACTATCGCTACTACAAGAGTGAGTTTTTCACTTCGACTGCATCTCCCTAACAAAAGTAAAACAAAGAGTAGTGACGAAAACCCTATCTATACATACACTTGTTGAAATTACACAATATCCCCAACAATTGCATCAGCTCCTTGGGTAAGGAGATCTTGGGCGACTTGTTGACCGAGGGCTTGGGCAGTATCCACTCCACCATTAAGCGTGCTGCGTAAAATAGTGAGTCCGTCTAAACTACACACACAGGCTTCGAGGGTGATGATCTCGCCTTCGACTTTGGCGAGAGCACCGATGGGTACTTGGCACCCACCGCCGAGTCCGGCGAGTAAGGTACGTTCGGCGAGAGCTTCGGCGTAGGTATTGGAATCGTGTATCGCACTTAGAGCTTCACGTAATTCGGTGTCATCGGCGCGGGTTTGAATGCCGAGGACGCCTTGGGAGGCGGCAGGGAGAATGTCTTCAGATGAGATGACTTCGGTGATGGCGTCAGCACGGTCAATGCGTTCTAATCCGGCGCACGCAAGAATCACCGCATCGAGTTCGGCCGTCTCGGTGACTTTACCCATGCGGGTATCAATGTTTCCGCGGATGTCGACAATGTTCAATTCAGGGTTCATAGCGAGCAATTGTGCTTTTCGACGCAAGCTAGATGTTCCCACAGTAGCCCCTGCTGGCAGGGCTTTTAGTGATTCATATTTAGAGACAAGAGCATCGTTGGGTGTGACGCGCTTGGGGGAGGCGGCTATACAGAGGCCTTCGGGATCATCAGTGGGCAGGTCTTTTAAGCTATGGACAGCGAGATCGATAGAGCCATCACGAAGAGCCGCTTCGAGTTCTTCAGTGAAAAGTCCCTTGCCGCCTATTTCAGCGAGGGGTTTATCCAATATACGATCACCGCGGGTGCAGATAATGGTAATGTCGACTTCTACCCCAGGAATCGCCGCACGGATCATATCGGCCACTTGGTTGGTTTGCGTAAGCGCAAGTTTACTGCCACGGGATCCAATGGTTAATTTGGGTCTCATAGAGATTCCTTCAATCCGAAAATACGTCGCACGATTTGCAGAACGCCTGAATGATCCGCGTCATGCACTTCTTGTTTTATTTGTGTCATGGGTTGCTGCAAAATATTATTCACGATACGCTTGGTAAGGTATTCAACCTCTTCACGATCTGCATCACTTAAGTGTTTTAAGGAGTCCAAGGTCTTGGTTAATTCGCGCGTACGAACAGCATTAAATTCATGGGATAAAGAGACGATGGTAGGTTCGGCAATTAACGAATGCAACCAACGTGAAAATTGCTCCACACCATAGTCGATAATTTGATAACACCGATCCAACTCATTGCGTCGGGCTTCAATATTTTTCCCTGTAACCGCTTTTAAGTTATCAATATCATAAAGGTAAACATTATCAAGATCATTTATACTTGCTTCAGCATCACGCGGTAAAGCAATATCAATTACAAACATCGGTTGATTAGAGCGCTGCTTTAACGCTTGGGCAATTTGGTCTCGATGCAACACAATTCCCGGTGCGCCTGTCGAACTAATCACAATATCGGCCCGTTGTAAATGATCGTCTAAGCTATCTAGAGAAATGGCTTCGCCATAAAATTGATCCGCCAAAATTTGTGCGTTTTGCACACTACGGTTTGCAACGATAACACACCCAACGCCTTTATCAACAAGGCATTTCAGTGTCAGCTCACTCATTTCACCGGAACCAACAACAATTACTGTTTTGTCGGTAAGGTTCATAAAAATAGAGACCGCCAAGTCAACAGCTACCGAAGAAATCGATACTTTTCCCTCGGAGATTTTGGTTGTTGATCGCACTTTTTTGGCAATAGTAAATGCTTTTTGAAATAGATTGTTGATGATTTTATCCGTGGCCTGCTCTGCATGGGCCAAGATATACGCATCATGTACTTGCCCCAAAATCTGATCCTCACCCACGATCATACTATCAAGGCTTGCAGCAACACGAAAAAGGTGACCTGCTGCTTCAGCATCTTCATGTTCATATAGTGAATCACTAAATTCGGATTCGTCCATATCATGCCATTGGCTTATAAACTGGCGCATTTCGCGCAATAAATCTGTTGCCTCACCTATATGGTTTACATAAATTTCCATACGGTTACAAGTGCTCACAATCACAACACCTGCGTCTTCCAAACGTTGACGTAACTGACTCAACGCTTCAGGAATTTTATCCTGCGCAAAGGCCAAGCGTTCGCGTAAAGCGATATTGCTGGTGGTGTGATTTATGCCTGCGACCACCAAACTCATGAAGGCGTTCCCCCCATCGTGTAGCCACCAATTTGCATAAGTTCAATACCAAGGTACATAACGAAAAGAGCCGTTGATACAAAAAATACCAAATAAGCCAACTTCGGTCCTCGCAATAAACCACGACGACGAATATGAAAACTAAAGGCATAAAAAATCACCATAAATAAAGCGAGTACGATACGCGGGGAAAAATACCAGGTTTCACCCAATGTGTCGCGCGATCCATAAGCCCAAGCAAAGCCTAAGGCTAGAGTAAGGGCAAAAGCAGGATAGCCAAAACCGATGAGTCTGAATAACACTTTATCCAATCGTTCTAAAGAAGGAAGGCGTTCCGCGATGGTGCCTGAGGTCATGCGTTTTAAGCTTTGAGCTTTGGTTACATACGCCATGCTGGTGAGACTTGCGATGAAGAAAAGAGCAAAGGCCAAGAATACAAGCAATACATGAACAAATAACAAAAGCCCATTGAGTTCTTTGGGGGCTTCGCTAAGCGATGCAGGGCTGAAAATACCGCTAATCAGCGCCAATATAGCCAAAGCCGGCAAATAATAGGCCATTAGCGGGCGCATTTTTTCCTCGCGTTGTAACAGAAGAATGATTCCTGTGCACAAGACGAGAAATAGATTGAGAGAATCGCCTAAGCCAGTAAAGGGAATACGACCAAATTCAATCCCACGGGATAAAAAAACAAGTAACAAGAGGACATTCCCGAAGGCAGCAAGTTTTTTTGCTCGAGAGAGTAAATCATTATTGCCGTTGCGAATATAGATGAGTACAACCACAGCGGAAAATATATACGCTGCAATGGCACCATAAAATGAGAGTGTCGTAAGCCAAGCCATAAGCATGTAGACCTGGACGCAAACAGCGCCCAATGCCGCTCCATGTGTTGGGTAAAGTACAGTCTAAACTTATAATATACCTTAATTTACCTTATTGACGCTATTTTACTCTAAAATAGACGAAATTTAGCAAAGGAATCTGTCGGGCGCTACTATAGGCCTAAAATACGGCGGGCATTGTTGCGAAAAACGTTATCTTTGACCTCTTGGGGGAGATCGGCAAAGGTTTCTTCAAATAATTCGAATTGTTTTACTTCTTGGCCAGGTGCCAAATAGTCTGTTCCGAACAACAAGCGATCATGATGGCGAATAACGAATTCGCGACCAAACTCCAGATCGCGTGCGATGGCGTTGTGCCCGCTTCCAGCAGACAGATCTCCGTAAAGGTTGGGGTATTTCTCCATGAGACGGTCAAGCGCTCCTCCGGGGTGTACTTTTCCTGCAGGGTATTTTTGAAGGGTGGCTTGATCCACGTCGCCACTAATGGAGGCCCACCATCCTTGGGCATGACCTATAAATGTACCGTCAGGGATTTGCTTAAGAACGTTTTCCAACCCTGGAAGTCCGGGCTTGTCGGTATTGCGATTGTTGTCTAGATGAAAAAGAACAGGCATTCCAAGTTCCGCGCAGGCAGCGAAAAATTCAAGGTTACGCGGATCATCCATCGCAACTCCTGGCTTGTGTTCTCCGTAGCCTTTCGCACCTGCATCTTGATATTTTTTAAGTCGATCTATTTTCGCTTGAACATTTGACATGTAAATATGGTTTCGGGGATCAATGGAACAAAAAGGGATTAAGCGGTCACGGAAGGGTCGTGTCTGTTTGAGTGTATAATCCGTAGTAATAATGTGATCCCAAGATTCTGGCGACACGAGCGGTAATACAGCGGCTTGGGAAATCGATTTATAATCCATCCAATGCAAAAGGTTATCCACTGTGAGTTCTGGTTTATTGCCCCAGACCTTTCCAAGGTGTGTGTGAATATCAAAATAATTGCCTTCAGGATATGTTTTTTCAGCAGCACGTACAGAGGAAGCCGTTCCCATAACGGAGGCCGCCGCAGTTATGATCGCCATGCGGTTAAAGGCTCTGCGGGAGATGTGATTGTTTGCCATGAGATTTAATTCTCCTTTTTATTTGATTCCATGAGGAAAGCAATGAGATCAGCCATATCTTGCTCGCTAAGGCCATCATCTAAGCCTACTGGCATGATGGACAAATCACTGCTGTAAATATCGACAATGTTACTACGTAAGATGGTATCTTTTAATCCACCGGCACGCACAAGGGTTACGCTGGTGGATGTTTCCGAATCCACGACTCCGGTTAATAGGTCGCCGTTTTTGGTTTCAATATTAAAGTTTACATACTGCGGATTAATTTCACGGTTGGGGTCAATAACGTTAACTAGAATACTTTCTTCCCCGCGATTGGCCATGGTCGCCAAATCGGGTCCAAGCCCATAACCTAAGTCGTACACTTTATGGCACTGAGCACAGCGTTGCTCAAAGATAATGCGTCCGGCTTTTACATCGCCTTTGAGTTTTAACGCGGCTTGGTATCGTTCCAATTTCGCTTCTAGCTCAGCAGAGGTCTGAACTACAAAAAGCTTTTTAGCGCGTTCGGCAATAGTCTTGTCGCTGTGTGCTTGTAAGTACGCAACACGATTTGAGGTGATGTTGGTCTTAGTAAAATACCCCGCTTCAATAGCATCCAGTAATAAATTTAAAGAAGCTGTTTTTGAAAGCAACAGTTCTAAAGCAGCTTCGCGTGCAGTGGGAGTGTAACCAGACCAAGCTTGTAACACAGCAGGAGCTATCTCAGGATCATCATAAGAACGCAATGCTCTCAAGGCCGCTAAGCGCATACCGGGTGATCCATTTAATAAAGGCAGTATTGCTTCCTTCACTTCACTGTAGGGAGCAAGGGATAATGCTTTCACTTCCGCAATGCGCGCGGCTTCTTTTTGTTTGGTATCAGAGACGGTTTTGAGTGCGTTCACTTTCATGGTATCGATGATGGATTTTGCCATATCCGATTGTGCCAACACCTCTTGAGCTGCCGAGCTGTTTGGAGCTTTTTGCAAACCGTCAATCAATCCGCGAACAAGGCTTTGGGCGATATCACGGTTGGTGGTTACCAATTTTTCAGCGGAGTCCAGAACTTGTTTTACAGCATCACCTTGTCCAGTGGTACCAGCAAGCATCGATAGTTGCTCCAAAAATTTCCGCTGATCACCATTTCCGCCAAAGCTTTCATTATTGAGTAAAGCTACCAATACGCCCGAAGAACCTTGAGTTAATGAACTCAACAATGCATTGCGCATCCACGCATCGCTTCCATCTTTGAGCGCTAAAGCAACAAAGGCGTTTAAATGAATGGAAGGATTAGGCAACTCACCCAAAGTGAAGGCCAGTTGATAACGGACTTTTAGGGAGGGGTCGTTAATTAGGGTGGCGATTTTACGGCCCACCTTAGCTGAATCCGCAAGGAAAGGTTCCGATAATTTCAATGCATGAGTTCGCACCACAGGGCTTACATCATTTAGTGCATGCCCTACATCGCTTAAACGTAAAGAGTCTATACTGGCCAACACATATAACGCCCGCATACGCCCGTGTTCCGATTCCGATAAACGGGCCATGGCTTGGAGGGGCACGGTTACATCTTTAGCTTGACGTTCATATAGTAAACGCGAAGCGGTTTCGACATGCCATGCGTTTTTGTGTTCCAATAAAGTGACGAGGGTGGCATTATCGGCTTCGCCTAAGTTCGGCAGTTTGGGTTGTTGATAATCTTTAGGAACAATCCGGTAAATTCGTCCTCGATCATAGCCTGAATTAAGATCCAAAAACTTTTTGATCAACGGAGGAAGACTTGCCGGGTGCTCAATAACTTCACGATACATGTCCGCAACATACAATGCGCCATCAGGACCGTTTTCAAATTGCACTGGGCGAAACCAGTTATCGGTAGAAGCCAAGAATTCTTTATTTTCGTCTATGCGTTCACCCATGATGGTTAAGCCATCACTAGTCACTTTTTTGCGGTGAACGAGGTTAGATCCTACGTCTGCTACGATGATTTGTCCACGGGCTTCCTCAGGCCAAGCATCACCTTTATATACTGTAATACCTGTTGCGCTAGTGAAAAAGCCGGAGGGTTTACCGCCTTCGGTTGGTCCAGGGACTAAGCCTTTCACGCGTAGACGAGTACGAATGACTCGCCAGGGTTCTATGTCGCTTATGCGGAATACATCGGCTTGCGCACCTTCTTTGGCGGCACTGAATTTGGGGCTGGGTGCAGCGATGTAGGGGTTGCGGGCCATGTAGTGATCGTCGTACATAACTTGTATCATTTGATTAGAGTTATGGCATATAAATTTATTGCCATCCAAATCAAAAGTGAGGCCATGTTGCGCGCCACCACTTACGGCTTCAAACTTTCGTGTTTTGGGATTGAAAGCAAAATCACGACCGCGTACAGCTACTGGTTTTGCGTCAGGGTTGGTGGGTGTAGTGATGTTTCCACCCGAAGAAGAAGTTGCACCGGTAATTCGATTTTCGAGCGTCCAATGGAAGGAGTTTAATAGGCCCTGTACATTCCCAAGCCCAAAACCCGTAAAGACTTCCTCTTTAATATCGGCTTTTCCATCTCCATCAGTATCTTTGAAGTAATGGATATTTGGTGGTGCAGCAACAAATATTCCATCATCATAACAGGCCACAGCAGTAGGCCATTTAAGCCCATCAATATACACATCGCTTGTATCGTACACGCCGTCGCCATCATTATCGGTCAACATGCGCACAGCACCAATATCCATATCTCGGCGTTCAGAATAACCACGCATTTCAACTACAAACAACCGGCTTTGTTCATCAAATGCCATTGCAATTGGATCGTGTACCAAGGGTTCAGCAGCAACTAAGTCAATCCGATAATCAGAATCAATTTCAAAAGTCTTTTGTACATCTGCTGCTTCAGTGGGTGCAATACGAGGAAGATCTTTTTCGTAATCGCGATTCAGCGAATCGTTTTCATCATCTTGGGCAAAAACGGTTAGTCCAAGCGCCACAAAACTGGCTAAGGCTATGGCTGCGCTAGATCGTACGTTTTTCACGCGGAAGCTCCTTGTTGAATCGCTTGTTGCAGCGAATGTAAATGTTTTGACACTACTTTTTTAAGATTTCCGCCGTCATCGCCTTCAAATTCTAAAGCGACATACCCACGATATCCCCCATTGTTTAGTAGTCTAATAATACGCGGGATATCGGCGTCTTCGCGGCCTTTTCCCTTGGATTTTAAAATCTCCGTCTTTAATTGAATATTGACAGCATGAGGCACCATACGTTCTATATTGCCATACGGATCTTCAGTAAAATTACCGGTATCTAAATTTACACCGAGCCATTCATGGTTAACACCGTCAACAATTTTCATTAAATTGGCTGAAGTACCGGTTAAATATCCGTGATTTTCAATAGCGAGAAACGTTCCGTGCTCTCCTGCATAATCACAGCAATCTTTCATACAGTCAATGGCCCATATTAAGGCTTGCTTATCCGAAACTTGCTTGTGCTTATTGCCTGCAAAAATACGGATGACTGGTGCGCCTAATTTGACCGAGTGATCCACCCATTTTTTCACATGGCTAATGGATTCATCACGAACAGATTTATCCATGTGGGTAAAATTATTTCGGATGGCTGTTCCAGATATATCCAAACCTAATTTAAAAGCTTTGGCTTTAAGATTGTGAATAAAAACAGGACCTTCTTTATAAAAATAATACGAAGTAGGTTCAACAGCGCCAATCCCTTGATCCGCGACCCATTCAAACCATTCCCCCATTGATATACTACCGGGTTTGTTCGGTTGAGGTAATTGCGAACGAAATGAATATGCAGCAATGCTGGCCTTTAATCCTGATGTACCAGCCATTTGTTTAGCTTGTTTTTGTGCCTGCGCATTTGAGACAAGAAGACCTGAACCAAAGGCTGCACTTGTCACCGCCGTGGATTGTAGAAATCCGCGGCGAGAAAGATCTGTAGATATGGGCGCAGTGAGATCGGAATGGTGCATTCTGTGCTCCTTTATTCAATTCAGAATAGACAAGCATCCAGTATTCACCATTTATTGAATCGGATCAAGTTTTAATAGAGCTATTTATTCCACAAAAAACTTAGCTGTTCCAGAAATCGTTGATTTATTCGTGCTGGCAAATTGCTCCAAGGTATATTGGCCCTTTTCCCAGTTTTCAGGAATGCGAAATTCTTGTGAACTCAACCATGTACCATCATTACGCATAAATGTTTCTGAAGATATTTGAGCCACCACTTCTTCATTACGTTTAATAACGCGCGTTTCGGTGACTTGTTTACCTACACCACTACCCAGCAAAGCATATTGCATAGCGACTGTCGTACTTTGACCACTAATTATAGCTTCAGGGTTTATAGTCGAGTTCTCAAAACGAAGACTTTCGCCTTGCGTTGGAGTGTAATTATACTCGACAACAGTTTCTTTAGCTGTTCGGGTTTGTTTTGCCTTGGTTTTCTCCACATCCTTAACTATGGCACCTACCGTACCGCCAATAATGGCACCCAACACAGCCCCTTCACCTTGGCTTCCCGATTGGTTTCCTATGATGGCCCCAGCGGTTGCACCGATAATGGCCCCCATTCCGGCAGATTCACCGGTTGTTTCACAGCCAGTTAAGGTAAATGACATAGCTAAAAAAGCCACGCCGGTAATCATATTTTTTAGAAATTTCATTTTAGATCCCTTTCGAACTACCATATACACGAATTCGTCTTTTACAGACTATTTGTACTCATAAATATTCATTTACCAATACTTTACCTCGAATCACCCTTAAAAATCTTCCAAAAACCTTAAAAATTCTTGATCGTTTATCCTAAATATCTTATTTTGTGGTTAATTAAATAAATAAAATATCGATTTCATCCTATAGAAAACTATGTGAATCGACGAATACCCCTATTTTTAAATGCTTTTATATAAATCTGGAGGTTTTAGTAATAAAAAAATTCTTACTGTTCGCCGGTGTTATGGCTGTCTCAGCCGGTTTCGCGATTGCCCAATAAAACATTAGTATATCATTTGTAGCTGATAATAACTCTACTGGAACCACAGTGATTGTGACTGTTGAGTATCTAAACATCAATGGTGATAACAATGCGGGTAACTATACAGTTACAGGAATTCCAGATTCTGGTGGTACCGTTCACTTAGTTCCAGGACAAAGTATTACCTTCCGTCCATCTGTCGATGATGCAACTGAAGTTGAAGGACCATTGCAAGTAAGCATACCTACTTCATATAATGGATTTGGTTTATTAATAATGATTACAAACACGGGTACCGATGCGGTAGCTGATCGTATAGTAACTTACGCTCCTAAAGGTGCCTTCGCTCATAACGTAGAAATCTTCTAATACGAGCTACATAAAGCAAGATTCATATTGAGCCAGAACCTCAACTACTATTTCGGCTTATTTTTTTTTCATAGAATTTCCCCTTGTTTTTAGGCTTTTTCTTTGTTAGCATCATGCCCAATGAGGAGAATTGTATTAAGTTTTTTATCCTCATTATTCTGTGTATATGTGGAAAAGTTTTCTAATAACGATGTAAAATACAGTTACTTTATCAACAAAAAATACAGTATAACTTTAACTTATACATACTGATTGTGTGTTGTGTTGATAAGGTAGATAAGATACCCACACCTTTAGAGGAACACTAACTATATATTTTATATAGGTTTAAAAGGTTACTAACATACTAACAGTGCCTATAACTACGATTACTTATTTTATATATATATAAGTAAAGTATATTAATGTTGAAAAAATAGGGAGTTATGAATGAAAGTTACTATTACCAAAGCTGACTTGTTAAGTGCCGTCAATAAAGTAAAGACGATTGTATCAGCGAAATCGGCTTTACCTATTTTATCGCACATATTATTTGAAACAGGGAATAGTAGTATTCGTTTATCGGCAACCGATCTCAAAGTGAGCATTGAAGCGACGGTAGATTGTACAGTGGATAAAGAAGGCTCACTCACAGTATCTTCCCAACGTATCTCCTCTATCCTTGCAGAGCTTCCAGAAGCCGATATAACACTCGAACTCGAGGACAGTAATGTAGTGCGTCTTGAGTGTGAAAAAATCCATACAAAGTTGTACAGCATGTCTCCAGAGGAATTCCCCCCCATTCGTGATTTCGAAGGGGTTGAGCCTTTAGTTTTGCGACAGAATTTACTGGCCTCAATATTTAAATCCACGTCATTTGCAATATGTACAGACCAGGCACGGTATAACCTGACAGGCTTACTCATTGAAATTAAAAATGGTGTATTGACTGCAGTAGCAACCGACGGGCGTCGCATGAGCTTAGTGAAGCAGTCAGAAGGAATTGTGGATGGGATTGATATAAAAGTCATTATCCCAAACAAAATGATCAACGAATTACAACGTCTATTGGGTGATGAAGACGATGTGGATATTCTGATTGGTGAGAATCAAGCAGGCTTCTCTTTTGGTAACTTACGCTTGGTCACAGCCCTCATTGAGGGCACGTTCCCTAATTATGAGATGGTTGTTCCTCAAAATCACGATAAAGAAGCTGTAGTTTCAACCTCAGCCTTTAGTGAGGCTGTGCGTCGTACACGTACAATGACCAATGATAAATTTAATTCTGTTCGCCTACAAATCAGCAATGATACCTTAAAATTATTGGTATCCACCCCGGAAGTTGGGGAATATGAAGAAGATTTACCGTTGGCCTATTCAGGTGAAGAGTTGGAAATTGCGTTTAACCCAGATTTCGTTTTGGATGTCTTGAAGCATATCGATACCGATAACACCAAGATTGTATTAAAAGATTCGATGAGTCCCGGGGTGCTTCGTCCAGCGGATGATGATGACGGTAGTGAATACATTAACGTAGTGATGCCGATTCGTATATAAGTAATATCACATTAAGTAAACTATAAAAAAAATCCGCTTAGATATAATTTCTAAGCGGATTTTTATTTGTGAAATTAGTTTAAATTTAAGCGGTGCGTCGACGTCTTTGGATGGGAGCAGAGAGTTTAACAACCAGAAGTTCTAGTGCGAGTTCACTATCAACTCCCGTGTTGCGCATCATGAATTGGGTGTCTGTGCAGAGGGCAAAAGCAGCGCGTAATTTTACAAGGCCTAGCTTTTGAGCAAGGGGTTTAACTTTACGTGCAACAAAGCGACTAATATTCGGTTCTCTTTCAGCAACTGCCACTGCGTAAGCACTTTTAAGTAACCAGTTGATAGTCCCAATAATTTCATCAGGGTGTTTACCAAGATCACTGAGTTTACGAAGGGTAGATAAGGCTACTCCAGATTGTGAGGTAGCGATAGCATCTGTTAATGCCCATATTTCTTCTTCAGCTACATCGGTACAAGCTTCTTCGACATCGTCTGCGTTGATGCGTGTATTGTCTTGGCCAATATAGTGCATTACTAAGGATAAGGCATTCTGAACATCACTAAGGTGATTACCAGTGCGTTCTATAAGTGTACGTGAAGCATTTCCATCTATAGTTTTACTGTGTTTATCAACTTCTTGATTGATCCAGTTAATTACTTCAGATTCTGACATAGCCGGACATTCTACAATAGCACCGGCCTTTTTACAGGCCTTATAAAATTTTGTGCGCTTATCGACTTTATGGGCAATCATTAATAAGATAGTGGTTTCATTTGGTGAATCTAAATAGCCAAGCATGGCACCAGCTGCTGCTTCTGAATTATATTTCTCGGCATTGCGTACATAAACTACTCGACGATCAGTCAAGAATGGAAGTGTTTGTGCATCCATAACGATACTTCCAACCGGGGATTCATCGGCATAGTATGCTACATAAGCAAAGTCCAGATTTTCTTTATCGACAGTAGCCTTTACTACAGCATCAATGCATTGTTCAGCAAGAATTGGTTCAAAACTCGCGTCACGTGCACGAGGTGACTTTCCAGGACAAAATAAATACACTGGGAAATAAATGCCTTGTTGGATGGTTGTAAACACTTCTTGGATAGTCATAGAATTACCAGGGCTCTATGGTTCGGTAAAAAATATCAGAAGCCACTATTTCCAAGGCTTCAGCCGCTGCGCGGTTTTCACGATCGGTTTGGAATGAACGTACAACTTGCATTTCAACTTGTGTGTTACCGCGTAATCGATGAGAGGGGGTATCGCCTCGTAAGGTACTGTAATAAGTGACCGAACTTACATCATCGCTCCATAATTCCTCACCGGTTTTAGGATCAAACACACGAACTTTGGTCCACATCCGCATCTCAAATTGAGTGACTTCGTCATTCACATCGGTTACTTGTCCCTTAAGTTCATATTCGGTAATTGAACCAGTGACAATTAAATCGGCCATGTCTTTTTGCACTACACGTAATCGGCCATCATTCATAAACTTTCGGGTAAGGGCGTTTACTAATGGTGCTTGGAGATCATATTCACGACTATTGTTTTTAAAAGGCTCAACGTAAATACTTTGGAATTTAGGATCTAAAGAAGACTTCATACTGTAGCCACAGCCAACAAAAATCTGGCTCAGTAAACACAGACTTAGTGTAAGAAATAACCCGCGTATTGTATAGCTGGGTTTAGTCATTACCCTTTCGCCGCTGTGCTACGTAAAAATATTGGCAATGCAGTATTTTGTGGAGGATTTTTAGCTAACCATTTTTGCGCATCTTCCGCCGCTAGCGTGTTCGCATATTCTTCTACAACACGTTCATAACTCATACGGGCAGCTAATTTATGACCACGTTTTTCATAGTGTTTCGCAGTAAAAAGATGTTGTTCGGCAATCCGTGAATTCAATTTATCCACTACTTCATCCATTTCAGCAATACGAGTGTCAGAAGGATATTGACGCTTGTATTGATTAATAGTATCGATAGTTAATTGACTGGGTGCTTGATCATATTCAGCGGGTCGCGATGCGTGATCGTAAGCTTGGATTAAGCTAAAGAGTGCTTCTTGCACCCATTCTGATTGCCCATAATCTTCTAAAACACGTCGGTATTCAAAGGCTGATTCTAAATATTCACCACGAGTAAAGTGACAAAGGCCCACTTTATATTGTGCTTCGGAAGCTGTATCAGTAAAGGGTTGGTTATCGATAACCATTGTATACACTTCAATGGCTTTTTTTAGCGGACGATATTTATTGAATCGTAATTTACGGTAAATATTCCAACTTGAAGCATTGTCTACTTTTTCTACGCGCTTTTGACCCTCGGAATATAATGTATTCCCCACAACATACTGTTGTTGGATTACGGAATTATAAAGAGGGCTATCTGGATAACCTGTGATAACCAACTGGTATTCATCAGCGGCTTTGGTGTATTCACCATCGGCTAAGCGAATGTCACCACGCAGCTTTTGGTTGTCGTCAGACCAATCAGTATCAGGATAAAATTTAATAAATTTATCGGTTTCATTAAATGCTTTTTCGTATTTTTTACCGACTAATAATCCACGGGCAAACTCCACTTGTAGTTCGGGAGTTTCCTTGGGCATACGATCCAAGTTCACTAATCGTCCGGTCTCTGGGGTCCAGGTCCATTCGGCGATAGCTGAACCGGATATTAACACCAGTCCCACTCCGAGCAATCGACTATTTCGACTGTGCATGTTGATAGTTCTCCCCCACAATGGTTACTGTGCTTGATTGGTCAATACAAATGGTTTCATATTTTTTTTAAATAGTACCAAGATCGACTAAACCCCTGCAAGGCCAAGCGTTATAAATAAAAAGAGTCCTGCAATCAACGGATTACAGGACTCATAAATTTTACTTAGCTATTTATAGATTAACCGAGTGCAGCATTCCACTCTTCTACGCGATTTTTTTGTGCTTGAAGTAGGGCTGAGGTATCGCCATCAATAGTGACTTTCTCGATTGTATCTCCACCTGCAATAGAATTGACCACTGCTTGATCTTCATCGCCCGCAACAGCACCGAATACAGTGTGCTTACCGTCCAACCACTCTGTGACAACATGAGTGATAAAGAATTGGCTACCATTAGTGTTGGGTCCAGCATTGGCCATGGAGAGTTTACCAGGTGTATCGTGACGCAAGCCGTTGTTGGCTTCGCATTCGAATTGATAGCCAGGTCCGCCAGTACCGGTGCCATGTGGGCAGCCGCCTTGTATCATGAATTCGGGGATTACGCGGTGAAAACTGAGGCCATCATAGTAGCCGCGTTGTATCAGGTTCACGAAGCTGGAAACGGTTACGGGGGCTTCAACAGGGAATAAATTAATGTGGATATCCCCTTTATTAGTGCTCATAGTTACTTTAATATCTGACATGGTTTTTCCTTCCGGGTTGAGTGGAAAATCGATCGGACTGGGTTTTGAAGGACCGTATCGATTGATTGAATCGTTTGTGTAGGGTCATATAGTACTGTTTTTAAGGGATTTGGATCAATCTATGCCCTATTGGTCTGCATATTCTGCCTTGTAACCTTTCGGATCTTTTGCTAAAGTTGAACAGTAAATTTGGACCTCGAAGACTTAATTGGTGATTGAAGGAGAACATCGGTGGATTTATCAACAAAACACAGTCCTGTAAGCGGATTGTTCGATGCACAACATGCATTATTGGCGAAGAATTTTGAGACGAACCCTTTCTCACTAAGCGATGACCAAGTGGCGCAATATGAAGAACTGGGTTATGTTTCCGGGGTGCAAATTTTCACTGAAGAGCAGTGCGATGTACTGTGTGAGCAGTTGGCGGAATTAACAAACCCGAATAATGAATTGAATCATCTTTTTCATGAATATAATTCCAATGAATCTGAAGATCCCAACCGAGTGTTGTTCCATGCATTGGGTGCGTGGCGGGTGGCTTCAGGATTTCATGACAGCCTTTGGAATCCTGCGTTTACGATTCCAGCATCCCAGTTGTTGGGGGGCACGGTGCGCTTTTGGCACGATCAGTTGTTTTGTAAGCCATCCAAGCATGGTGCTGTGGTGGCGTGGCATCAGGATTATTCCTATTGGACTCGGTCGAAACCTTTACAACATTTAACCTGTTGGATAGGCTTGGATGAATCGACAGAGGCTAATGGGTGTTTGCAGTATATTCCGGGCAGTCACAAGTGGGATTTATTGCCCATTACGGGACTTTCAGGTGACATGGAAGCGATTCAAACGGTGTTGAGTGATGAGCAGAAGGAACAGTTTAAGCCGGTATCGATTGAAATGAAACGCGGAGAAGCGGCTTTTCACCACCCTTTGTTGGTGCATGGGTCGTATGAAAATGATTCTGAGTTTTCGCGTCGGGCTTTGGTGTTGAATACCGCATTGGATGGGGTGTATTCCGATACCGATGAGTCCTTGTTACAAGGCGTGCCTGTGGTGCCTAAGGGTGAGGTGATTGAGGGGCAGTTTTTTCCGTTTTTGTATGATCCGGTGTAGATTATGAGTTGTTTTTTAATGTTTGAAAAAAAGTAATAAATAAGCTGACCATGCAAGCTAATCCAATTGTCGAATGAATGATTGTAATTTAGAGGTTTCAAAAAGAAGATATCCGTTACAAGTCATCAGTAAGCCTGAAATGAAAGTGAAAACAGTTTTAAGCTCTAGTCGATCGGCTTCAATATTTTGACCTATACGATCCAAAACGGAAAATCCGATCGCGAATCCTAAACTTAGGAATTCGAAAAATATTGCCTAATCTCCCACTGTAGGAATACCGAGTTCATTATCGTCCTGAATAACAGGCTCGATTTCGCTAGGGTATATAAACATTCCTACTAACATCATTCCCCCAATGGATATTGCGAGGATAAGATACTTCATCGACTTAGGCTTTGGCGACGTCCATCATTTCGGTGAAGCGTTCGAAGAGGTAGGCGCTGTCGTGGGGACCAGGAGAGGCTTCGGGGTGATGTTGCACGCTGAATAGGGGCGACAATTTATGTGAAAGACCTTCGACGGATTTGTCGTTGAGATTCGTGTGGCTGATTTCGATGTCGCTGTCGCTGAAGGATTCTGCGTCTACGGCGAAGCCGTGGTTTTGGGAGGTGATTTCAACTTTACTGGTTTCATCATCTATGACAGGTTGGTTACCGCCGCGATGTCCAAATTTAAGTTTGTAGGTGGTGCCGCCAAGTGCGTGAGAGAGCACTTGGTGTCCGAGGCAGATACCGAAGATAGGCACTTGTTTTTCTACAAGGCCTTGAATGGTGGGATAGAGATATTCGAGTGCTGCGGGATCTCCGGGGCCGTTGGATAAAAATACGCCGTCGGGACTGTAGGCTTCGATGTCTTCCAAGGTTGCGGTAGCAGGAAGCACAATGACTTTACAACCGACTTTATCGAGCTCACGCAGGATATTGTATTTGATGCCGTAGTCTATCGCGACCACACGGAAGCGGCCTTCGGACTCTGGATTCCATTCGTAGGCTTTATTTGTCGTGACTTCTTTTACGTAGTCGGAACCGGCCATGTCTTGACCGGCTTTGGCTTTAGCAATAAGGCTATCGTGATCGAAGTCGGTGGTGCTGATGACGCATTTCATCGCGCCTTTTTCACGCAAGTGCTTGGTGATCTTGCGGGTATCGACACCATCGATACCAACGATGTTATTGGCTTCGAGGTATTCGGGCAGGGTGCTGGTTGCGCGGAAGTTACTGGGTTCAAAGCAACATTCACGCATTACGAATCCGCGACAGAAGGGTTGGCGGGATTCGACGTCTTCTTCGTTGCAGCCGTAGTTACCGATTTGAGGGTAGGTCATGGTGATGATTTGGCCGGCATAAGAAGGATCGGTGAGGATCTCTTGGTAGCCCATCATAGAGGTGTTAAACACCAATTCGCCGGTGGCTTCTCCTTGAGCGCCTACAGCGCGACCTTCAAAAATAAGTCCGTCTTCAAGGACCAGTATGGCTTTTGACATAGAAAAACCCTTTCGTTAATCGTGATTATCAATCTTCCGAAGCAGATTGAGCAGTATTATAGCAAAGTATAGGTTATGGAGAAAAGGATGCCTATGATGATATCCATTGGGATGATTCAGCGCAGATTATCTGGGGGTCAGATTTGGAAAAAGGCAACACAATTTTAGTGCGCTTTTCAGTGGAACATGGCCAACAAAGGTTTCCTATCGAAACAGGGGATCGCTGTTAGCCGGTTTAGCACCACCCATGGATGCATAACCTTGGCCATGACCGATTGGATTGTCGCCCATCCAGCGTGGATCGAAGGGCTCTGAGGCCAGTTGGTATCGCACATCGCAGGAGAGACGTACACGGTGAACTGCAGAGCGATTGTCGAGGGATCCATGGAGCATAAACATAGGCATGATGAGGATGTCCCCGGCACTGAAGGCGGTAGTGAGTAAACGTGTGTTACGTTCTTTGGCCATGGTGACAGGTTCGACAGTGACGTGGCCAGGGCGACTTTGATCGGTGTCGACATCGAAGCCATTGAAATCGTCGATGAGGTCGTTCCATTTGTGAGAACCTTCAAGAAGGGTAATAGGGCCTTCATCCAGGGCCACATCGCCTAGGGGGGTCCATACCGTTAATAAATTTTGGGTGCCACGGTTCATGTAGACATGATCGAAGTGAAATGCCGATGCGCGACCAGGATGCGTTGCGCGTAGCCAGAGAAAGTCGAAGGGTTTTACTTCGCCACCAAGGACTTTAGAAAGTACTTCATCCATGCGTTTGCCGTGGGTGACATCACGAAGTTGTCCGTTTTCAGAGAGTTTTTTCCAGTGGGCACCCATGTCGTCGATACGCTCTGCACGCATGGAGGTATGGGTAGATATGCCATCTATGCAAGGCTCAGCGATTTCACCTACATCGGCTAGTTCTGTGAAGATAGCACGGCGTGCATCGAGCACGGCTTCTGCATCGAGTACTCCGGGTAAATAGAGATACCCATCGTCAGCAAGAGCTTTTTGAAGAGATTGAGTATTGGCATCTACAAAAAGGGTTGGGGTTAATTCATCAAGTATTCCCTCAGGAATGGTCTCGGAATGGGTTGTTAGTGAAGTCATGGTCTATTCCTTTCGTCCTTGAAGTTCTCAACTCTATTCTACTTTTTTAATCTAGGCAAATGAAACCCTGGCCAACATTTATAGGGTGTTTCTTGTTTTGTCTTCTAGGAAAATTCTATATTGTTAATTGACATTAACAATATAGACACCAACTAACACAATAGGAAACCACATGAAACCTTGGAAGCAATTTTTAAGTGGTATAGCTATTTTATATCTAAGTTCGGCCGTATTTTCAGAAGAAACAGAGGTTGAGCGCGATCATTTGCTGGGCGATTGGAGGGGTGCGATCGGAATGAATTGACCACGGGCTGCAGGTGGAACTGGTATATACTGCAGAGTACGTCGAAAATTTCGATGGTGGAATTAAAGAAGGGGGAGAATATCGGGGGGATCTGAGTATGTTCATCGAGCTTGATACGGCAAAAGCCAGTTGGTGGAAGAATGGTGAATTTTTTATTCATATTCAGGAACAACACGGTGATGGAATTACGGAGCGTTATGTAGGTGACCTTCAAGGGGTATCGAACATTGATGCAGATGATTTTTTACAAATTTCAGAATTTTGGTATACACATTATTTTATGGATGAACGCCTTTGGCTTAAGTTAGGAAAACAAGAAGCCAATGCAGATTTTGCCTATGTTGAAAATGGTGGAGAGTTCATCAACTCTTCAGCAGGGTTCTCTCCATCGATACCCTTGACTAGCTATCATGATCAAGACTTTGGAGCGGTGTTGGGCATCGATGTAAATAAACAATTGGGTTTTAAAATGGGTGCCTACCAAGCCCACCCCAACGGAAGTCGTTCGCTTGGAAATACTATCGAAAAATTGTATGGGCCCATGTGGATGATGGAACCCACCATCCATTATTCATTGAATTGAAAACCGGGGGATCTTCGAATTGGGTATTGGCGCAATGATGATTAAGTGGATCGATTGGATGGTAGTGGGTCAGCCGATCATATAGATGGACAATATCTAAATGTGGATCAAACCTTGGTGCAGGCTTGATTTGGGCTAGCCCATTCGACTCGCGTGAAGTTGATCTATTGGGTCTGGGAATTTATCGTGCGGAGCTGGCACGTGATGCGGGCTTCGAAAAAGATCATGAAACAGTTTATGAATTGTTCTGCAAAGTGCAAATGACCCCTTGGTGTTCGGTGAAGCCCGATTCGCAATACATTGTAAATCCCGGCGGGTCTGCCAATTCAGATGCTACCGTTTTGGGTGTGCGCGCAGAGATTAATTTTTAGGGGCCACGTTGAGGCCTTGATTATGCTCTGGTATAAGTAATTCAAAATCCTGTGCACGGATGAGTTTTTTAGCCCACTCATCTCGTTGAGCGGCGTCACCCTCGGGTATTGTAAACATGGAAGGGTGGGCCGCGACGACGTCCCATTCTTGATAACCGAAGCTAAGTGAGTTGTTAAGAATCCAACTGTAACTTTGGATGAAGGCCTCGGGAGAGTCGGCGGTAGCTTCAATGGGTACTGCGAGAATAACTAGATCGTAATTTTTTCCACGAACCATTTCCTTGGAATCCACTTCTATTTGGGCAAGTGTTTTTCCCTCAACTTCCCAAGGGGTTATCGTCAGAGCGGATTCAGGGGCCAATTGCTTAATTTTAACCGGAGCTATAGTATCGTAGGGTGGCATGGCGAGGATGTTGATGGGTTTTCTCTTTGCGATTAGTTTTCTAATATGGGGGAGCTTAGGTAGTAGGGCGGGTACGTCCATTAGTGAAATGGATTTTCCGGTAATAGTCTGCGTAATGCTTTCGGCGATGCGTTTGTGGCCGTCCATGTTGGGGTGGATTTCGTCGCTCATAAGGAAGGCCCATTCAAGGGAATCCTCCTCGCGGATTTCTTGGTAGTTGGCGTAGCAATCGGCGAGGGGCAGGTTGAGTTCTTTGGCGAGTTCGCGCACGATGGCGACGTATTGTTCCAGTTTCGCGGTGGGTCGTGCGGAGGTGTCGTGTATGGAATTTGGGGTACAGAGGATGACTTGGGCATCAATGGCCTGACACTTTGTGACGATGGTCCTGAGGTTGGTGCGGTAGTCGTCGAGGGAGCTGCGTTTCATGTCGTTGAGACCGAACATGATGGTGACGATGTCGGGTTTGTGTTTGAGTACGTCTTTCTGGATGCGGCGTAGGGCATCGCTGGTGGTGTTACCACTGATACCGGCATTAATGGTGGTAATGGTGGCCTCAGGGTAGGTTTTTTTCAAGCCGATTTTAACCATGTCGGTGTAGGCGCGTCGACCGCCGGTATGGTAGTAGACGCCCGTGACACTGTCGCCGAAGCAGACGACTTTTAACGCTGTCGGCTTTTCAGCAAAGCTCACGATTGATGTCAACAGAAGAAACGATACTGCGAGTACAACGTTCAGTGTTTTCATAATTGGTTTACCTTTGGGTTCTTCTATATCCGGTGGGTACCACATGGACATAGGGTCGGGGCCGTCGCCGGTATCGATGGTGCCTTGATTATTTTACGCAATTGATCTTTTGGAGTGGTGTTCGCTAGTTCTTACATTGGCCCACCAAAAGGTTTCAGGACAATCCATACAGGCTGTCTGTTTGGGGATGAATTTTCAGGCATATTAAAACGAATTTTATTTCGTTTATCTTTTTTGGGAAAAATACAGAAACCCCCTTTTTTATTAGGCCATTATATCTTTGATAGCGTGGCCATGGACGTTGGTAAGGCGACGTTCGATGCCGTTATGGTAGTAAGATAGGCGTTCATGGTCGAGCCCGAGGAGATGCAGGATGGTGGCATGTAAATCATAAATTGTGGTGACATTTTCAACCGCTTTGTAGCCAAATTCGTCGGTGGCGCCATAACTAAAGCCGGGTTTTACGCCCGCCCCGGTCATCCAGGCGGTGAAGCCGCTGGGGTTGTGATCACGACCACTGGCCCCGACTTGGAAAGTAGGCATGCGTCCGAATTCAGTCATCCAAACAATGAGGGTGTCATCGAGTAAACCACGTGCACGCATGTCTTTTATGAGTCCTGCGGCTGGTTCATCGAGAATGGGCGCGTGAATTGAGTATTGATCTTTTAAGCTCTTGTGACCATCCCAGTTCCCAACCCCTTCCCCCATGGCGTATGCGCCATTGAACAGTTGCACGAAACGTACACCCTTCTCAATGAGGCGTCGAGCCAACAAACAGTTTTTACCGAACCCGGCTTTGGTTTCGTTGGGGTCGTCGATGCAATAAAGCTTTCGGGTTTCAGGACTTTCATTGTGAAAGTCGCTCATGGAGGCAGCACGTAATTGCATTCTAGCGGCAAGTTCATAGGAAGAAATTCGCGCATTGAGCTCGTTGTCCCCCGGGAAGCGCTCCAAGTGCTTATCGTTCAAAAATTTTAAAAATTCACGCGTAGCTTTTTCGTCGCCGTCTTTTATATACCCAGGAGTTTTTAAATTAGGAATGGGTTTTTGGGTGTTAAAAGGAACACCCTGAAATACAGCGGGTAAAAAACCGGATGACCAGTTATTTGGCCCTGATTGGGGTACGCCGCGTGGATCAGGAATAGCCACAAAGGCAGGGAGATCGCTTGCATCGCTTCCAAGTGCATAACTCGCCCAAGCGCCCATGCTAGGGAATCCATCTAGAGTAAAGCCTGTGGACATTTGGTTTTCAGCGGGCCCATGAGTATTGCTCTCGGCGGTTAAGGAGTGGATGAAAGTATAGTCGTCAGCCATCTCGGCAAGATTGGGTAAAAGATCTGAGATCATTTTTCCAGTTTCGCCCCGGGGCTTGAAGTCCCAAAAGCTTTTAGAGAGATTACCATTTTTACCTTGGAAAGTAACTAGATCATCTCCACCAGGTAGGGGTTGTCCGTGTCGCTTGATGAGTTCAGGTTTGTAATCCCAGGTGTCTAAATGCGAACAGGCTCCTGAACAGAAAATTACAAGTACATTTTTAGCTTTAGGGGTAAAGTGTGGCTTACGTGCTGATAATGGGGCTGTTGGGTTTATATTGGGACGCATGGGGACGGTCTTGGCTTGTGCAGTGCCCAACATACCTTGATCAGCGAGTAAAGACGACAGGGCTATTCCGCCCAGTCCGGCGCCTGCGCTTTGCAGAAAGCTTCGACGGTTTAATAGGTGCTGCCCATCGGGATATATTTCGTCCATGTTCATTGTGACGGCCTTTAGTTTAAGTATAGAAACTCATTGCTATTATAAATCGCGCGACAAAACAAGGTGAGTCCTTGTTCTTCAATAAAGTTTATCGATTTGTCCAATTCTTCAGGAGTCGCTTCACGAGCAAAAGCTAAACGGAAAGCTTGCTTGGCTTGCTTACTGCTTTCGTGGTGGCCTTCTCCACGTAAGCGCTCGGCAAATAATTTTGCTTGCTGGTTTATGAAGGGACTGTTCAACATATTGAGTGCTTGTAAAGGTGTGGTAGAAATCGTACGCTTGGGTTGTCGAGAACCGCCGTCGGGGCAATCAAAAATCCCGAAGGTTTCGTCCTGTTCCATGCGGGGTTTGTATTGGTATATCATGCGCCGCCATTCGGCTGGACCGAAGTCCTTCTTTGGTATATAAACACGTACGTAATTGTCATTGTCTTCAAATACATTGTATCCTGGACCACCCATAGCCAGATCAAGTTTAGCGCTCATGGCTAACACAGAGTCGCGAATGGGTTCGGCCTCCATACGGCGCGGCAGAAAGCGCCACAGGTACCGGCTGGTGTAATCCATGCGTAGGGCATCCGGGCGAGGGAAACTGGATTGGCGATAGGTTTTAGAGAGCAAAATTCGTCGATGAAGAGCCTTGGGTTTCCACCCATCCTCTATAAAGGTAATCGCTAACCAATCAAGTAATTCAGGATGACTGGGGCGAATGCCCATCGCTCCAAAATCACTGGGTGTTTCTACAAGGCCTTTACCGAAATGATAATGCCAAATTCGATTGACCATGACCCGTGCCGTCAAGGGGTTTTCTTCTGAGGCGATCCAGTTGGCTAATGCCTTACGGCGATCTTGCTCCGGAGTTTCAACGGTTAGCTGTAGGGCGGATCCGATTGTAGAGATTCCCCCGGGGTTTATGACTCCACGCTCTAACATAGGGTCGCCACGATAGAGAAAACGGGTTTCTTCGGCCTTTTTGAATACACCTGCATAGACTTTATCGAATTGAATGAGAGCTTTATGTTCTTTTTGTAGCGCTGCGCGTTGAGCGATAAGAGTTTTAAGTTCTTGTTGTTGTTTGGCAGGCACTCCGATAGTGGCATATTCCGAAATTGCGGGAGTGGCTTGCCCAAAGGGTGCTCGATCATAGGAAGAAGCGACCGTTACCCATATATCACCCTCGGTTAATGCTTCAATAGAGTATTCGGTGGCAAGACGATCGCTGAACTTTGATTGACGATCACGGCCCCATACCACGCGATTTATGGTGTGTGCTTCAGCAAAATCGACACGGGCCCAAGGAAGGGTGTCGTTGTTTGGCCCCGCTATCCAACTGAAATCATTTCCATGTTTCCCATCGTTTAAATGGATAGTCTTATGCTTGGTGTTGGTGGGATACTCGCTTGAAGTACTAGGCTTAGCGCCCCGTCGAGCTAAAGCAACATTCTTTGGTTTTTCAGTAGCACTATATACTTCTAGTTCATCGATACATACTTTACCGCTATGGGTTTTACTAATGGTGAGCCGGAGTGCTTTAGTGGCTATAGGCGCAAAGCGCTCTTCATTTTTTTGAGCATTTACTGCGCTTCGCATTTGTGGACGAATAGTAGGGGCTGGTAATGAGCTTTCGTTGTTTTCAACCGATTGCAAGGCAATCAGATCGGCATTAATAAGGTTTCCGTCTTTTAAGGGGCGAAGAAAAATTTTTGCGCTTGGTTTTAATTCATGCATACCGCCATTGTAAAATCCGCTCCAAGGCCAAGTATTGGTTACATCATCTTTTTGTTCGGCTGTTTTACGTTGACTCACTTCTGCAATGGTGAGTTGATCTTCGGTTGTATTCGCATCCCCGTCTTGATCCAATATATAGGCCACTTGTTCATTGTGCTCGCGCCCAGCAATCCAAGAAATCCAAATTTGATGCAAACCACTTGCATCGGGATTCCATGAAAAGTGATTTTGATCGGCTTCAGCACTCCAGTACCAAAATGTTTCTTTATTGCCTGATATGGGAGATTCAAGCGAATTACGGCCTAAGGGTCGACGCATTACGGAAACACTTGGCTTACCACTCAATGCAAATAAAACACCGTCATCATCGATGACGGTTAAGTTTGTAGTAGCTTTTGGGAGATAGTTGGCTAGGGTCGCATCTAGTGTGTCGATTTTATTCTGTACGCTTTTCGCTTTTGCTAAGCGTTCTTCATAGTCGTCTGGACGTACTTCGCGATCACCATGATTTACACCGGAAAACATTGCCCGCATTTGAAAATAGTCACGTTGTGCAATGGGATCAAACTTGTGATCATGGCATTTAGCGCAGCCCACCGTTAGCCCTAGGAAAGTGCTTGAGGTCGTGCTAACCATGTTGTGTAATTCTGCATCACGCTGATTTTTTGTTAATACAATATCCGGACTTTTTACTTTGTCCCAGGGGCCACTCACGATAAATCCTGTAGCCTCGTCAATACCCAAGCTGTCGCCGGCCAATTGTTCGCGGATAAATTGTGTATAGGGAATATCGCTATTAAATGAGCGGATCACATAATCACGAAAGCGCCATGCATTATCCCGGGGAGTGTTGGTTTCAAAACCATGGGTTTCTGCGAAACCTATCACATCCAACCAATGGCGAGCCCAGCGTTCACCATAATGGGGTGATGCCAACACACGATCCACTAGTTTTTCATAAGCCTCATCGCTTGAGTCGGCTAAGAATGCATCCACAACTTCTGGCTCTGGGGGTAAACCGAGGACATCAAGATAGATTCGGCGAATTAAAGTTCGTTTATCGGCTTGGGGTGATGGACTTAAGGACTGGTTTGTTAAAGTTTGAAGTACAAAGGCGTCAATGGGGTTTTTAGACCATGCAGCATCCACAACTTCTGGCGCCTCGACTTTTACTGGAGGACGAAAAGCCCAGTACTTGGCTTCCGTGGCGATGGTTGCTCGTATGTACGAGTCTGCTTTAGCCTGTGCTTCTGAGAGAGTGATGCCTGGCCATATACTGCCGTCCGATATCCATTTCGCTAAGGTGGCGATCTTATCGTCTGAAAGTTTTCCATCAGGTGGCATTTGCAGATCGGGGTCAGTATAGCGCAGAGCTTGTACTATGCGACTGCTTGCAGGGTCCCCAGCAAGAATTACGGACTTTTGCAACATGCCCGATAATGAATCCAGGCGCAGATCGGACTTTTGCTTCTCGGAACCGTGGCATTCAAAGCAATTTTCCTGAAGAATGGGTAAAACATTTTCGGTGAAATAAGTTTCTTTTTCCGCTGATTCTGCCCAGGCACACGTGGTCAATACAAGTGTAAGAAAAACAAGCGATCGCTTGGCGAAACTATATGGATGGCGTCCGATATTCATGATAAAAAATCCAATTACACTACAGGCATTCTTCTATAATCTTACCACCATATCACGGGTTCCTCACAGAATCAATTCGTATAGGCTATGGCTTAGCGGTAGACGGACTTGTCAACATTGCAGCACCGCTAGGATAATTAAAAAGGGATACAGCGATACTGTTGCATTGGAAGCTTTTGTGCGATGTAATTTTTGTGTGCGGAGCCACATCTAAGGGACCCGACCCCCCTACTTTTTCGAAATGCCGAGGCTGCTCTACTTTTTGTGCGCTATGATTTATATCGACGAATAAACCTGCCCGAGAAGGATTGGAAATTAATGAATCCCATCTCTCATCACTCTGGATTGATAATTGTTCAAATACGTTGGTGGTCGTTTTGTGGATTTGAAATCGAAGCACTCCAGTATCTATATAAATTCGGGTATCATCTTCTCGGGCAATGGGGGCTAATGGGGCAGGTGAAGTGCTGGAGTCGCATACCAAGGAGTATGGTTGAATTTTTTTGACGCTGAAATCGGGCTGCATACGCACTAATACCCATTTCACGCCTCCATCAGGCCAATACCCCGTTATTTTGACCTCACCCTGTATGGGGATGTCCTGGTTCATAATATGCAGATGCATATCCGGCTGCACTTTTCCTTGCGGAAGTGGAATTCCCCCTTGTACATAATCCCGGGGGTGTTCGACAGCCACGAAATTCTTGATGGTAAAAGGAGCGCGTACAATATCGGCTTTAACCAATGTGGAAACAGTTAAACAGAATAATATTACAATGATAAGTGAGTAGTTGATCCAACGTTTCATCGATTAACAATCCTTGCTCTGTATATCCCTGACGCTGTTCATTTTGTCACTCATGCTTTCTTCACGATCCGTGCGGGTACCCACTTTGAGTGTGGTAGTGATGCGTGGTGCGCTGTGTTCATGCACGATTTCATGACAGGCTTTGACAACAGCAAAGACGGCATCCCATTCACCTTCGATTACGGTTCCATAGGGATGCATTTGGTGCTTCATGCCAGAATCTTGTATCACGCGTTGGCATTTCGCGATGAATTCCGACAAGGAAACTCCTACCCCTAAAGGGATGACACACATATACATCATAACATTCATTTAAAAGGCCCTTAAGGCTTTGGGGCGAGATCTTTCAAAGCTATGCGCGTAATAGTAGTACGGTTTAGGCGACCGATTCTGGAGTTGCCGTTGCAGTAGCCTAACAACATGTGATCACCGACAACATCCATAGCGGTATAGCAATACCAGCCATCGGGATCGAGTTCAAAATGGCCCAGCGTGGTCCAGGTGGCCCCGTCATTTTTACTGATACCAATAGAGAGCGGGGTGCGGAAGCCAGCAAGCTTTGGATCAATGCCCTCATGATTATTCCACACGCACACCAAGGTGTTGGTGCCAGGTAGGGTTTCGATTACAGCCGGGGATACAGGTGATTTCAAAGTGCTTGGATACACAGGTGACCAAGTATCGCCGCCGTCGGTACTTTGGGAAAAGTACTGTACTTTTTGATCAGTGCGGGCAAAGAGCAGTAAGTGATTGTCTTTACTCAATTCCACCATGCCGGGCTCTTGAAGGCCAGTTCTCGTGGACTCATTTAAGGTTAAGATGGTTTTAGATCGGCGCCATGTTTTACCGTTGTCGTCGGAGATCCAAGCGGCTGCTCGGGCCACTCCAGTAAACTCTGCTCCGTCCAAACTATGCACGGCGATGGGAAATACGAGACGCCCTGAGCGCAATTGAACGACGCGGTCGTTGTTTCCCACGTAATACCCAAGGCGCGGTATAATCAAGGTAGGTTCCGACCAAGTATTGGCTTCGTCAGTGGAGATGCGAATGTAGGGACGGCAATCGTCTTTGTCGTTTTTGCGCAGGTAAAAAAGAGCGATCTCGCCGGTCTGTAATCGTAACAACGAAACAGACATAGTGTTCATACCGCCCTCGTTTTTAATTTCAACCTTGTCCTGTTTGGACCATGTTTTTCCGCCGTTACTGGACACCCGTGAAGCTAAAAAGCCTTGAGCCCAATCGCTGGCGCCGGAGGTAAAATGGGTATAGATAAATAAGATGCGCCCATCGTTAAGTTGTATAAAGTCGCCTTCAGAGTTACGTGGATTGGCTTCACTTGGTGATAATTCCATTACGCGATCAAAAGGGAAAGGCTCGGCGGCGTATGTGTTCCAGCTCAGTCCGACACTCAAGGACAATAGCAAAGTATTAATGAAACGATTCATGTCATGAACTCTCTAGAGTTGAGTTAATAGATCATGATAAAGGTTTTTTGCAAAATGATCAACAAAGAGTATGAAAGAATAAGTTTTCTGTGGGTGCACATGCCAGTTTGATGACTTTCGTTACATTTCTATGCTTACATCATTCCAACCGCTGGGTAGGCTATTAATGTAATTTTCTAGGTTATCGGGACAATATTTTTTCCCACCATAGTCCCATCGTTCTTTTACCGATTGATATATAAGGATTGGGCTTTGTTCATGGTCGATGGGGCGGTTTAAATACTTTCGTTCTTTATAAATATGACGCCTAGATTTATGTAGGCCCGCCTTAATAGATGCGTTAAACCCATCTATTAAGGCCGATTTAATTTCCAAGCTATTGTTTGTGGCTTCTTGAATCATCCATTGAAGCGGGTAATCCGAAGCGAGCACGTTCCCCAGCCCCTGAACCTCATTGGACTGACAGCCACCGCCAACATCGGTGTGAGAACCGGCAAACCATACCTGCTTGAGGTTGGGGTGTGAAATGTTATTCTAAATAGTGGGTTCGAAATCTATTCGATGTTTATCAATAGCTAGTGCGTGTCGAGCAACTTTCACCATAGGACCTATGTCTTTATCATAAAATTCATCGTTACTATCAAATAAACCTAAAAAAGATAAAGGAATTCCCATAGCGCCAACAGTATCCCATACACCAACAAAGTGTATAGGACATTTCTCTCGATCATGTGAATACATAGTACGAAATTCGATGGATTTTTAACTACTGGGTTCGTAGGCTTTCGAAATGTGTTTGTAGTGTTCAAATGCTTCTTGTATGAGGAACGCATAAGGACGTTGTAAAACCCCACAGTTATTTATTAAACCAAAAAAGCTGCGAATGGTATACGCTCCGCGACTAAACCCAAAGAAATATAGTTCATCACCTACACTAAAATTTTGGACGATATAGCGATAACAAACCATGATATTTTTATGAAGTCCAAGACCTGTTCCCCCACCAATAATTTTTTGGTAATATGAGCCAACTCCCCAATCTCAATAGACTTGTTGCTCAATTGCACCATTAGCTATGGGCTTTATTGAGAGGGCTATTTTTAAAACATTGGTTGGGAAATTATTTACAATATCGATTTCAGGACGGTTCCAAGTTCCATCGGCACAGATCACAATTCGTTTAGACATGATAATTTCCCTGATAAATAAAAATACAGCTAGTTTATTTATCAACAGTGTTGCTATAGGGATATTACCAGCCGTTCGTGCGGGGTCATTCAGCAATAACTTGTCCAATATCATCCACAATGTGATAGCGATCAAACCCTGAGATGGTGTGGCATGCGTGATTAGGGATCACGTGAACAGTGGATCCGATAGGAAACTTCTCGAAAGGAAAATCATGCGATTCGCTTAAACATTCGACAAAACCGTGTTCTTGATTTACTTCGCAGACTCCTATGTTGGGATGAGACAGCGCACTGTCGTTTTGGCGAATTAGGCCATATTTAGAATAGGGTAGTCCGTTGCGGTCAAATCCCTGATCTTGAGACAAGGCCAAGGCCCCAGCATCAATATAGGCTCTATTTTGTTCGCGGTTGTGACGAATGATGGTGGATTGAACGGTCACAGCTATGTCCTCGTAATCGTACACCCCTAGTGCTTTCATCATCAGATCGCCAAAGACTTATACCCCTGGGCGAATTTCACTGATACCGTTAAATGATCGTGCACATAAGATATGTGGAGTGGAGCCAAGGCTGATTACGGGGCAATGAATACCAGCACTCTCTAAGCGTTCGGCAGCATCCAAAATTCGTGTACGTTCCAATGCTGCAGTATCAGCAATATCTTCGGGTGAACTTTCTTTGTACCCGAATCCACCAAAACTGAGCAGTCCACGAAAATCAAGTGAAGGACAATCGTTTATGCATGTGGCCAACGGAATAAGTTCTGGGGCATCCGGCAATACTCCAGTGCGTTATGTGCCAGTATCAATTTCGATAAGAATTGGTAGTGGCCTAGATGATAGTGAGAGTTGTGGAATGATGGCTTTAATGGCATCTAAATGATCACAGATCACAGTGATGGTTACGCCACGATCGCGTATGACTTGTAGCCGTTTGAGTTTTGATGGAACGATACTTACCGCATAGGTGATGTCGGTGAAGCCGCGTTGAGCAAAATATTCTGCTTCATTTAAGGTTGCCACGGTAATGCCCCCGTCAAAACCTGCAGTAGCTCTACGGGCTATTTCAGCGGATTTTGCCGTTTTACAGTGCGGTCGTAAATGTACACCGGCTTTATCTGCAATGGCATGTACTCGACCCAGGTTTCGGTCCAATGTTGTCTGATTCAAAATCAGACATGGAGTAACTAATTCATTTATGCTCAGAGCCATCATAAAATCCTGAATTGAAACGAGGTTGAGATCAGTATAGGGCATATAAGTAGGTTGAATCCATTTCTCATACTTTACATTTGCGCATTCCGGTGCCATAATCGAAGGACATATCATTGACCTCGATTAGGAGCATCACCATGAATGGGCAACCACTATATTCTTTTCTTCGTGTAGTAACCTGCGCTTTAATATTGGTTTCGACTACAAGCTTTGCGCAGAGCGCCGATCCTGGTGTAACTAAGATTAAAGATATAATTATCTACCACAACGAGCAGTTCTACAGTTCTTTTCCTTCGGTGGTGAAGCGCCCGGATGGCGAGTTAATCGTGGCCTTCCGCCGTGCCCCTGACCGTCGCGTATTTGGAGAAAAAAGTTCCAACCACACCGACACCAACAGCTATTTAGTATTGGTTCGATCTGAGGATAACGGGGAATCATGGACGAAGAATCCAGAACTTATTTTCGCTAACCCATTTGGTGGCTCACAAGATCCATGCATGATTCAATTACAGGACGGTTCGATTGTGTGCTCCAGTTATGGATGGGCACGTGTAAAAGATAGTGTAAAAGAGACTTTTTCAGAAGGCTTGCGCCATGACAATTTTGTGTTCATGGGCGGATACTTGGTTCGTTCCGAAGATGGTGGACATACATGGAGCGACATGATTATTCCACCTCCAGTACCTGCGAGTATCACTAAAGATGTATTCGGCAAACCTGCGCCAGCATATAACCGCGGTGCTATGATACAAGGAAAAGATGGACGCTTATACTGGGCAGTTGCTGCACAAACGCGTTTATCTCCACGTCTAACCAGCACCTATTTGATGATATCTGATGACGGGGGCTTAACTTGGGAATATTCATGCCCAATCGCTACAGACGAGAAAGCCTCTTTCAATGAAACATCGCTCTATTTCACACCTAGCGGAGATTTAGTTGCCTTCATGCGGACAGCAGGCTTTGGTGATCATACAGTGATAGCACGCTCTAAAGACGGTGGAAAAAGCTTTGAACCTTGGGAGGACAGTGGGTTCCAAGGCCACCCACATTTTGCTTTACCTCTTCCTGATGGCCGTGTATTTCTAGTGTATGGTTATCGCCATAAACCTTTCGGTATTCGTGCGCGTATATTAAATGCCGAATGCACTGATTATAAAACATCGAAAGAAATAGTTTTGCGGGATGATGGGGTGAATAGTGATTTAGGATACCCATGGGCTACGCTTACGGCTGATGGTAACATCCTAGCGACATATTATATTCACGATAGTAAAGGGTATCGGCATATTGCCGGCACCTTGCTTTCAATCGATAAAAAATAATACCTACGATCACTTAGACAATAAATCTTCAATCCATTTTTCATATTTATTTACATCACTTGATGTGAATCCGGTGGCAACATGCTTCACTTTGCCGTCGCGCCCAATGAAAATACTGGTGGGAAATCCTTGCATATTTCGTAAATCTGGAAATACAGTGTAGACCTCATCGGTGCTACCGCCTGCTAAGAGGGTGTAGTTGATTCCCATGCTTTCTTTAACTTCTTCGAGGTATTCTTGGTGTTCAGCAGCAGAAGAAGGTTCTCCCATAGGGAATTCTGCAGCGATGATTTCGAAGCCTTGATCTCGATACTTTTCTTGCAGCTGGATTAAATGGGGAATTTCCTGACGGCAAGGAGGGCACCAAACACCCCAAAGATTTACGATACGAACTTTATTTTGGTAGCGAGGGGCTTCATGGCCAATGACTTCGCCTGTACTGCTGGGGATTGAGAAGCGTAATACATCGCCTTCCACTCGCGGACTATTCATAGAAAGTATCCATGCAACCATAAAAGAGGTGCCTATTGCTAAAGCATAGTATTTAAGTCGACTTTTAAAGTGGGTGCCCATACGTCCTCCAATGGTATATGATAGTACATTATTTATGATCACAAAATCATACCCCCCAATCGAAAGGTGTAACCCATGAAACGATTATCGATAGCATTACTGGCCACAGTAATATTTTCTGGATGTACGACAATGAACTCAGCAAAACCCTCTGGCGATGGATGGGCATTGCTATTTAATGGGGAAGAATTGAGTGCCTTCGATGTACAAAGTCAACATGCCAAAATATGGACGGTAGTCGATGGCACTATTGACTGCAATCCTTTAACCACCAAAATGGAAGGAGACAAAGCATTATGGACTAAGGAAAGTTTTGGGAATTTTGAATTGCAAGTGGATTGGCGCATAAAGCGTACTGAAGGACAATACAATACGCCTACGGTATTGCGTAGTGGACTCCACAAAAAAGATGCTGATGGAAAAGATATTTTAACACCAGTGGATAATGCAGATTCCGGAATCTATTTGCGCGGTACATCTAAAGCGCAAGTGAATATTTGGTGTTGGCCTGTTGGGTCTGGGGAAGTGTATGGCTACCGCATGGACACGAAGCAACCGGCCTCGGTACGTGCAGGTGTAACGCCGAATGTAAATGCTGATAATCCTGTTGGCGAATGGAACCGTTTTCATATTACGATGAAAGGCGATCGCTTGACCGTAGTTTTGAATGGCCATACAGTACTAGATAACGCTGAGATGCCCAATGTCCCTGTATCGGGAAAGCTAGCCCTGCAACATCATGGCGGATATAATCCTGTTACCAAGCAGTGGAACTCGGCCTCAAGTTTGGTTCAGTTCAAAAACATGTATATTCGTGAATTGAATTAGGATGTACTTAGGTTCAAATGTAATTCTCGTTCGCGTTTGATAAGCGAATAATCATATAATATTCCCTTATTATGGAATTTTCACTCGACTAAAGGAACACCATCCATGAACGTACCCTTACTGGACTTAGGCCCCCAATATCGCGCACTTAAAGATGAAATCGATGCCGTGGTCTTGGAGGTACTGGCCTCTACCCAATACATCATGGGGCCAAAAGTCGAGGCATTGGAGGCAGCAGTTGCAGAATACTGTGATACCAAACATGCTATTGGTGTAACTTCGGGTACGGATGCGTTATTGATTGCGCTCATGGGGCTGAATGTAGGTCCAGGTGATATCGTAGTATCCACGCCCTACACCTTTTTCGCAACAGCCGGAACCATTGCGCGTACCCATGCGACACCTGCTTTTGCGGATATTAATCCCAAAACATTCAATCTTGATCCCGCCAAATTACAGCAATGGTTTGATGACAATCCGGATAAGCACGACAAAGTAAAAGCCATCATGCCGGTACACCTTTTCGGTCAATGCGCGGACATGGATGCCATTCTTGCGGTAGCGAATCAATACAATGTTCCCGTTATTGAAGATGCCGCACAGGCCATCGGCGCTTTGTATCCCAGTAAAGACGGCGATAAAAAAGCGGGCTCCATGGGATTGGCCGGTTGCTTCTCATTCTTTCCCAGTAAAAACTTGGGCTGTGTGGGCGATGGTGGTATGGTCGTGACCAATGACGATGATTTCGCGGTAACCTTACGCCGTATGCGCAATCACGGTATGGAGCCAAAGTATTTCCACAGTATGATCGGCGGCAACTTCCGTATCGATCCTTTGCAAGCGGGTGTACTCTCCGTGAAATTACCCCATTTGGATTCCTGGCACGAACAACGCCGTGTGAATGCCGCGTATTACGATGAGCACCTCAATGTAAACGGTCTGCAAGGCCCACAATTGGCCTATGAACGCCGACACCATATTTACAATCAATACATCCTAACCCTGCCCACCAAGCGTGATGAATTTCGCGAACACTTAAATGCGAAAGGTATTGGACACGATGTGTACTACCCCATGCCTTTGCATGAGCAAGAGTGCTTCGAATACTTAGGCTACAAAAAAGGCGACTTTCCAGTGAGCAAAGCCGTGTCACAAAACACAGTAGCCATTCCCATTTATCCCGACTTGACCGCAGATCACCGCAACGTTGTGATCGAAGCGGTGTTGGCATTCGATTTTTAATCGGTCTTATTTCAGGTAGGTGTTAAACCAGTCAGTAATACCCACGTATTCCTTTTCAATACCGTCCCAATAGGTGTGTCCGCCGCCGGGTATCACGATAAGTTCCACTGGAATCTTGGCTTCTTTATAGGCAGCTTCCAAGACCTGCGATTGTTGCAAGGGTACTGTGCTGTCTTTGTCTCCGTGAATTAGATATAACGGGGGATCATCATCTGAAATATGGTAGATGGGAGAGATTTCTTTTAGTTGAACTGTGAGGTCCGTTATCGTGCCAAACATTTCTTTAAATAAATTTGGACGTACAGTATTAATTAACCTATAGCCGTCTTTCATGCCCCAATTTACCATGTCCGTGGGGGGAAACCAGGATACCATGGCCTGAGTGCGGCAACCGATGCGTTCAACCGGATCTTTAGAATCGGGATTACCATCGTCTCCAGTCATACCGACCATTAAAGCTAAATGACCGCCAGATGATCCACTGGTGATGCCAATGTTATCCGGATTGATTCCATAATTTTCAGCGTTTAAGCGAATGAAGCGAATCGAGCGGCGCACATCTTCAATCATTTCGGGTACTTGAAACCGAGGCGTACTTCCGTGGCGAACCACGAAGACGGTAAAGCCATTGCTTAACAATCCCATTCCCCAATGGTCCTGCCTAAATTTAGCAACATCCTTAGCCAAATTGGACTTACTGGATCGCCAGCTACCGCTGGATATGACCACAATGCCGAGCCCATTGCTATTTTTTTCAGGAGTGATAACGTCCATAGTGAGGCCCATGCCGTCCTTTTGTCCATACACTACATCTTCAACCGCGGTGTATGGAACCACTAAGGATTCAATTCCAGCATGGGATAAAGGTGAAGTGGCCAACCAGCCAATGCTGAGTAGAGAGAAGATTAAGGTACTAAAAATATGTGCGAACATATGAATCCTTTCAAGAAGTATAGTGTATATTTAAGTATTATGAATCTAGCATAAGAAATAAATAATATCAATTCGATATGTGGATAGTGAAATATGAATACCATGAAGTTTTCAAATAGATAGATTTATTTGCTCTACTAGAAAAGTCTTTAACTTGATTGGAGACTCCAGATGATTATTTGTATTTTATCCTTATACCTATATGCATTGCTGTTAGCCGGCCCATCAACCGCGGCTTCAAAACAAAAACCCAACATCGTTATCATATTCACCGATGATCAAGGGTATGTCGATGTCGGTTATTTTGGCTCTGTCAATATCAAGACGTCCCATTTGGATCGCATGGCTGATGAAAGCATGAAATTCACCGATTTTTATGTGGCCGCTCCGGCTTGTACACCTTCGCGTGCGGGATTGATGACTGGGTACTATCCACAACGATTAAGTATGACATTGATGCCGCGGGGAGATAAGGGGGATGGGGTAAAGTGTTGCTTTCCAATTCACCGGGCGGCTTAAATTCGAATGAAATTATCATTCCCGAAATACTCAAGACTCAAGGTTATGCAACAGGTATGGTGGGAAAATGGCACTTAGGCCATCATCCAGAATTTTTGCCAACACGTCACGAGTTTCATTCCTATTATGGAATTCCCTACTCCAACGACATGATACCCTGTCCGATTTCACCCGAGCGAATTTTTTGGTGAGTGAGATTATAGGGCGCAAGCCAGCGGTGGTTGTAAGATACTTGCAGTTTGAGTCCTGTTTCTTCCACGCGTTTGGTGATGACCTCAGCTTTGGCAGCATCAGTAGTGAGTGGCTTCTCGACATAGACATGGATCCTGCGATCCAGACAAGCCATCACCGCGTCAAAATGCGCCCAATCCGGAGTGGCGATAAAAGTGATATCCGGTTGCTCGGCGTCGAGCATGGTTAAATAATTTTCATAACCCTTTACATCGAATATTTCAACTGTTTTTGCGAGCGTCTCTGAGTTATGATTGCAAAAAGCTGTCAATTTGACACGTGAATCGCGTTGCACTACTTGAGCCACTGCGGTCCCCATGATACCTGTACCGATGATAGAAACTTTGAGAATTAACGTAAACCTTTAGCAAAGTCGCTTACGCGACGTTCCCAGTTTCCACCGTTTTGTGTGGTGGGGTATTGCATGCCGCGTTGCCATTCGCCCAGAATCCAATAACGAAAATCTGCACCGTCCGATTTACCCTTGGCGTTACTGAGATCACAAATCAGTTGGCGTTCATTTTCAGAATCGATGACACTATGAGCGGACTTCGAAAATACTGCCATACCAATTTCACCAATGTCTGTGTCTTGTTGACCCCACGTTCCAAGGTAGCCTGTTTTTGCAGAGCCAAAGTGTGTACCACCATCTATATTCTGTAGGCCAACGCCAATTTGTGGTCGTTTTAAGCCTTCGGGTAGTTGTACATGAATTTCAGATTCGGGGTGTTTAGCGTAGATAAATGCACGTAAGGTTACGGCCTTCTCAGGTGCTTCAGAAAATACATTGGTGACAACTATTTCTACAGCCGAGCGCACAGGTCCTGAGCCCAATACACGGTATGTAAACTTCACGGTCCCTTCACCAGCAGGGCTTTGCACGGGATATGCATTTTTATCTTGGTAAATAGTTATTCCGCCGAGCCCACTTGTTTTGCCTACGTGCAAAGCATCCATACCCCAGTCCTGTTCGGTATGATAATCAGCAGTGATGGGGAAAAGTAAACGCTCTTCACGCGTTAATTTTCGGGCTACTTTTTTTCCGAAAAAGTCGAACTGCCCAGTATAGTTACGATATGCCCCAGCATCCGATTCCCAAGCAATATACCCGGGGTTTTCGGAGACTGCATTAGTCAGCTTGGTGTACTCGGTAGGTTCGGCGCCTTCAGGAAGGTAATAAATTCGGTAAGTTTGCTGACCATCGCGATTGAGGTTGGCTAGGAAGGAGAGTGTGGTCCCACCGCTAAAGTTATAGGTATCCACTTGATGAGGAATGACACGCCATGTGAGCCAGTAATCCCCATCGACGACTACGCAGTTGTTTGGATTGAAGTTAGGATTGTTTTTGGTGAGTGTTTCAACATCAACCGTAACAGGAGAGCGGTTCAATCCGATTTGTGGTGTGTTGCTCCCATCTTGCTGAACTTCAACGAATTCGGTATAGGTTTCCCCACGGTATTTAAGTGGTGCACCTTCACTACTTTTTTTGCGCCCGTAGACTTTGGCTAATGTTCGTTGTGCCGAAGCATAATCGCCTGCACGATATTCCTTGCGCAAGCGTTTCCAGCCGTTCCCTTTTTTGATGGTGTTCATGACATGCATATATAAACGATCACGAACCAGCTCAACATAGAAACGTGCACCCGCTGAAGAGTTTTGAATGTATGTACCCAACTCAGTTTCGGGATGATAGTCATTGATGGGGCCTTTAAAATAATCGATTACTTCTTGCACGTTAGCAGGCGTTTTGCCCAACCCGGCCAATGCCGTATCGATAAACGCTTGTGATTCTTTAAGTGCTTTGTCGATGCTCGCTACATACTTGGGAGAAATGGCTTCAAAGGTCAAGCCATATTTTTTGCCACCACCATTCAACTCTTGTGTGAAATCCACACTTCCGTTTCCATCTACATCGACGGTATGAATATCGAATTGACCATTTTTCTTAGAGTCTTTCCATGTGTGAATCGCGTCGACCTTTCCATCCAAATTATAATCTACATCCATATACCCATAGTCTGCATCTTGTAAATGGAAACGGTGATCGGCTTCATCAAAATATAAGCGAATGGGGGATTCATGTTCACCCGAAACTTCAACGCGTTTGTTATATGGAGAACTGGGTGGCCCTCCAACTTGAACAAAATCGCCATACTTGGACTTGGCATTAAGAATGCCTTCCCAGCGTTCATGGGGGTCCTGAGCTGGGTTTTCATCTGTATTGGAATTAATTTCATCCCATGTAAGCATCGCTTTACCCCAGTCCGCATTCTGACCGAAGTTCATCGTTTGACTCCATGGAATAGCGGGATGGGTCATGACACCACGAATCATCAAGGACTCATTGGTTTTGGATTCGGAAGACAGGCCTTTGGGCCCGGGCAATGCCGTTACACTAAAATCATAGTTGTGTGTATTTTCACCAAAAGCATCATTGTCGGCGTCAATACTGTAGCGAAGATTTTTTACTTCATGCCCTACAGCACTGATGCGCACAACAATTTCACTACACAGGTCATCGTCCACATCGTAAAAGGCAAAGGGATCTTCCCAAACATTCACCCAATCTAAATCATCAGTAGACAAGCGAAATTGATAAAAGAGCTCATCTCCACTGAAGTGGGTACGCCATTGGCAATCGCGCTGACTATACGTCCCGTTTACGTCATACCAAAGTAAATTGTCGTCTCCTACGTCAACCGACCACCAAACAGTAATATCGTCCTTGGGGTCTTTCCATCGTTTTTCATAGAAAATACCCATCTGGTCCACATCATTGTCGCCATCATCGTCCTGATAATCGGTTACGACGTCAATTACTCCATCGGCACCCCAGTCCCAGAAATATAAATCGCTGTCCCGATCCGGTTGACCATCGGTAGCCATGTCATTATCTTCATCTGTGACCTTTACCAGTAGGGTTTCATCGCGGGTATGGCGTTTTGCAGTGTCCACATACCACATCTCGTCTACATTGCCATCGCCATTGCGGTCAAATTCCAAGCGTTCGCCCTTGGGCAAGGCCAATGTTTTTTTAACCAACTCATCCGGCAATACTCTCGACTGACGAAATACCCGTTTAAAGGTCTCCGTTTCTTGGGCTAAATCTTGGGCTTGAGCCCACATTGCGGTTAAAATAATCGTCCAGATTGCAATCGGGCGAAAAAGGGATGTCATGGTGCAATACTCCTTCGTATTCGAGACTCTATTGCTATGCTTAAAATACGCATCGGTCAGTATTAATGATTTTGTCACTGGAGTCAAGTAAAGCTCTATATAAGAATGTGTTCATGGATCATGGAATTTTCATCACCATGAATGTGTTTTGCTTATTTCGAAATTGTAAGGCTGGTAGAAATCTGACAACTCTATATTGAACTGGTATAATCCTCTCTGTGAAAGCCTATTTAATTAAACGTATATTACTAATCATTCCTACTTTCATCGGAATCAGCTTAGTGACCTTTACGGTCCTGCAGTTGAGCCCGGGTAATCCAGCGTATATGAAGCTCCAAAACATGGAAGGTGCCATGGGGGCGGATGCTATCCCTCAAGATATCATTGATCAAACGATTGAGATGTATGGATTCGATAAACCACTACCCGAACGTTATTTACGATGGATGAAGCGTTTAATTACCTTTGATCTCGGCGATTCATACAAGGATGGTCGCCCGGTGTTGACCCGAATAGGCGAAGCCTTGCCCATTACTATTCAACTTAATGTGATTTCCTTGTTGCTGATCTACCTAATCTCCATCCCGGTAGGGACTTATTCAGCAACGCACCAACATACTCGTTCGGACAATACGATCACCTTAGGGCTATTTATCCTTTATAGCCTCCCTAGTTTTTGGGTAGCTATGTTGTTAATGTATTTTTTTGGCGGTGGCGGTGGCTCTGTATCGTTACAAACCTTGTGTGCCACGATGTTTACTAAAATAGGCATTGTTGAATGGAGCAGTGCGCAATGGATTTTGGAAAAAGTCCTGCATTTTAATTGGTTTCCAATTTATGGCTTCGGTACAGCGGGTTCCGAAGACTGGCCTTTCTGGAAATGGTTTGCCGATCGTGCTTGGCATCTTTTTCTTCCCGTATTCTGTTTAACCTATGGTGGATTCGCCACCATCTCACGATATGCTCGTTCCGGTTTAATCGATGTTGTGAATCAAGATTACATTCGTACTTCACGTGCATATGGATTTTCAGAGCGCATGGTGATTTTTAAATATGCTTTACGCAATTCTTTGATTCCCATCATTACATTATTGGGCACTCTAATACCCGCTATGATTGGTGGTAGCGTAATTATCGAAAGTATTTTTAGTATCCCTGGTATGGGTCGACTCTTTTACGAGTCTATTCTTGCACGAGATTACCCCATGGTTATGGGGGTATTTAGCATAACGGCTATTTTAACCTTAGTGGGCCTAATTGTATCGGATATTCTCTATGCACTCACCGATCCAAGGATTAAATTTGAATGAGTAATCCGAAGACTGCACATAGTGAAACTCCTTCCACCAGCCAAAGCTATTGGCGGATTGTGCTCCACCAATTTAAGCGCAATAAGCAAGCAATGGTTGCCCTGGTGGTGCTATTTATCCTTTTTTCGGTGGCGCTATTTGCACCCTTTATTGCGGGTGAGAAGCCTATTTATTTAGTAAAATACTACGAACCTAAACATGTTGTCCAGAGTGATAAAGAACCAGTTGCTGACAATCCAACAGGCGAACAAAAAGCTATTAACCCTCAAGTGAATACACAAGATGAACAGGCGGGTTACCGCAACTATTGGTTCCCTAATCTATTTAAGTACGAAGATTTGGTGGATGTACAGTTTGATCGTTGGCGCGCAGAGGAAGGTGAGCGAGCGATTTATGCATTAGTGCCTATTAGTCCTGAACGTAACAACGTGGCCAACGCGCTACGGGCACCGGATAAAACACATATCCTCGGGACAGACTATAATGGACGAGATGTCTTTAGTCGCTTGGTCTGGGGCACACAAATATCCATGTCGGTTGGATTCATAGCAGTGAGCATCTCGATTATCTTGGGTGTATTTATGGGGGCTTTGGCAGGATTTTATGGCGGTAAAATCGATGCCATAATTCTGCGCACGATCGAAATTATGATTTGCTTCCCAAGTCTTATTTTAATTTTGGCACTCATCGCATTTCTTGGCCGTAGCATTTTCATCATCATGATGGTCATCGGCATTATAGGATCGCCGGGTGTTGCACGTCTGGTGCGGGGAGAATACCTCAAATTACGCGATAGTGATTTTGTGACAGCGGCCAAAGCGACCGGACTATCCGATATGCGTATCATGTTCCGCCATATTTTACCCAATGCCATGGCACCTGTGTTGGTGTTTGCGACGTTTGGTGTTGCCGGCGCCATACTTACTGAAACAGCCCTGAGCTTTTTGGGCTTAGGGGTAGCTCCGCCTACCGCTAGTTGGGGAGAAATTCTCAACCAATCAAAAAATTATATAGACTTTGCTTGGTGGCTGGTGGTTTTCCCAGGGGTAGCGATTTTTGTGACGGTGACGGCCTTTAATCTTGTTGGCGAAGGCTTGCGCGAGGCCATGGACCCTAAAATGCGCCAATAAAGTTCGCTTTCTGAGATTGCAATTATCCACAGGGTAATTTAGAATGCTTATTCCGGCATTTCTATGAATGAATCAATTTTTATATAAGGGAGATGAGGCATATGTCTGCGATTTCGGCGTTTTTATTGGTATGGACTTCCCCTCTGTGGGTGGATGCACGAGAGGTGAAGTCCCAAGGACTGCATGTAGATCAAGCCGGCGACTATACCGTTTGGGCGTGGACGGATGCTATTGCAGAAAATGCTCCTTTAGTGATGGTGGGTGATATAGCGATGTTGTTGCCTAAACCAAATAAGGTTCAATCGGGCCACCATTGGCGTAAATTAGGGACGGTTGCATTGCGTGCCGGTAAACAGTCTTTGGAATTGGACAAATCGGTGGCAACAGTAGTCATCCATTCAGATTCGAAGTATGATCCGGCTAAAGTCATGAAAGACATGCGGGTATATGATCAACCTCGCGCCGTTGTGGATAGGCGTGCATTGTATGCAAATGAAACCAATACGGTATTTACTTTTCCAGAGTATTCGACTCGTGAGGAATGGGAAACCAAAGCCGAAGAATTACGTCGCCGCTTATTGTTGTCATCAGGGCTATGGCCATTACCGAAAAAAACGCCGTTGAAGGCAAAAATATTCGACCGTGTTCAACATGGCGATTATTCTGTGGAGAAGGTGCACTTCGAAGCATGGCCGGGTTTTTTGGTAACAGGCAATTTGTATCGCCCTGTGGGCGACGGCCCTTTCCCTGGCATCTTCTGTCCACATGGACACTGGTCCAATGGACGCTTGGAAGACGGTGATCGAGGTTCAGTACCGGCTCGTGGTATAACATTGGCGCGCATGGGTGCAGTAGTGTTCATGGTTGATATGGTGGGCTATAACGATAGTCAACAATTCAAACACCGATTCGATAATTTAGTGAAAGATGGTATCAGCATTGCCGAAACGAGTTTGTGGGGAACCCATCCATTTGCGACTCAACTATGGGCTGGCGTCCGTAGTTTGGATTTCCTTGAAAGCTTGCCCGATGTGAATGGTGATCGCTTGGGCGCAACTGGTGCATCAGGTGGAGGAACTCAAACCTTCACCCTTATGTCCATCGATCCACGTGTTAAAGTAGCGGCACCTGTCAATATGATTTCATCCACTATGCAGGGCGGATGTTTATGTGAAAATGCTCCACTACTTCGACTGGATAATTCCAACATGGAGTTTGGTGCTTTAATGGCGCCGCGTCCAATGCTTTTGGTTTCGGCAACGGGGGACTGGACCAAAGAAACACCTCATGTAGAATTTCCTGCCATTAGAAGTATTTATGAGTTGTATGGAGCGGCTAACCGTTTAGAAAATGTTCATATAGATGCGGGTCACAACTATAATAAAGAAAGTCGTGAGGCGATGTACCGCTTCTTTGGAAAACATTTAATTAACCCTAGTAAGAATTGGTCAGAATACACGGAGCCTGATTATGCCCTGGAGGCTTTGGATAAATTGAAAGTCTTTCCTGATGGTGCAAAAAATCTGGCTAGTAATAAAGACGTGTATGCAACGATCCAACAAGAAATACAAAAACGAGTTGATGCTGATCTGAAAAAAATCGAAGCAGGCGATAAAGATTTAGCCATGCAATACCGTCAAGCCTTGTCAGACACGATGCATGCGCGAATTCCCAACACCAATGACTTGTCATCTACTCGCGTTTCTCTGGAGCAGCGTGGCGACTATGTTGTAGAACGCTGGGTGATCGGCCGGGCGATTGAAGGTGATGCTATTCCGGCTATTTTGTATCGCGCCTACGATGCAACGCCACAAGATACAGTAATCATCGTACGCCGAAACGACAAAAAGCATAGTGCGAATAGGGATGCTGGAGGGCCCAATGCCACTGTTCAGAACTACATGAATACAGGTAAAGCCGTATTGTTAATTGATCCTTTCTTGACAGGTGAGTATCATTCACCCACAGCGCCTACGGAACGTTTACGAGTGGGCCCCTTTATGGATACCTTTCAACCCACAGACACGGCCTATCGTGTGCAAGATGTATTGACAGCGATATCGTTTGTAAAAGCTCGACGCGATACCACTGATGCGATTGATCTGGTTGGTTTTAATGAAGCTAGTGTGTGGGTACGCTTAGCGGCTGCACTCGACCCCAGCGTCCGCTCTTTGTTGGCACTTAATGGTCCAGATAGTCTTAACGATAAACAATGGGTAAACCAATACTACATTCCCTCCATTCGCACCATTGGAGATTTGCGATTGGCCGATGTCTTGAATGCACATTAAAACTTTATAATAAAAGTAACAACAATATTTAGGAAAAATGAACAGATGAAATTTGGTATTTGCAATGAAATATTTAAAGAGTGGAACGATTTTGCACGCGCCTGTGAATACAGTAAAGCTGCGGGCTATGATGGGATAGAAATCGCGCCTTTCACCTTTAAACAATATGTTGGTAAAATCACTTCGTCCGAACGCAAGACAATTGTCGATCAAGCCAAAGCGGCCGATATTGAAATCATCGGATTGCATTGGCTACTTGCGGGAACCGAAGGTATGCACATTACGACGGGTGATGCCGATGTGCGCAAGAAAACATCAGACTATTTATTAGAGCTTGTAGACTGTTGCGGTGAGTTGGGTGGTACCCGTATGATCTTCGGTTCGCCTTATCAGCGTAATATTGAAGAAGGCCAAACGTATCAAGAAGCCTTTGATCGGGCTCGAGCGGTATTCGAACCCATGTTACCTAAGCTGGAAGAATACGGTATTATTTTTTGCTTGGAGCAGTTGTCTTCTCAAGAAACGAACTTCTTTCAAACCGCCGAGCAAACAGTCGATATGATTGATTCACTGGATCAACCAAATTTTCAATTGCTACTGGATACTAAGGCCATGATTGATGAGCCTTTGGGCCGTGCAGGGACCATTAAAAAATACGCTAAATATCTCAAGCATTATCATGCCAACGATGCCAATCTACATGGACCCGGCTTTGGTGATGTAGATTTCGCGCCAATTTTTGATGCGCTACGTGAAATTGACTTTCAAGACTATGTATCCGTAGAGGTATTCGATTTCGAAATAGGCCCTGAAGCCATTGCCACTAAAAGCATGGAATACATGAAGAAATTTATTTAATACATAGAGATTGAATTCTCACACCATATTTTTTATGATCCACAAAGTTCATATAAACCGGAAAGGTAATACATGTTAAAGCAAGCAGTTTTGGATAAATTAAATGATCAATTGGCCAAAGAAGCCTATTCCGCCTATCTTTATTACTCCATGGCGGGTTATTTCGAATCTATGAACCTTAAAGGGTTTGCCAATTGGATGCTCATCCAAGCGCAGGAAGAAATGACCCACATGCACAAACTGTTCAATTATATTAATGATCGAGGTGCACAAGCGGTACTTCAGCAAGTGGCTCAGCCACCCCACACCTGGGATTCTGTGGAAGCCTGTGTAGCCAAAACCTATGAACATGAGTGTATGATTTCAGAGGCTATTAGTGAGTGTGTAACCCTAGCTATTAAAGAAAACGACCACCCGACCAATACCATGTTGCAATGGTTTGTTACTGAGCAAGTAGAAGAAGAGGCTAATGCAGATGATTTGTTGCAGAAGGTTAGAATGATTGGTGACAACTCCAGCGGCCTCTATTTGTTGGATAATGAGCTTTCCAGACGTACATTTGTAAACGAAACAGAAGGTTAAAATCTATAAAAATCAGAATTTAATCAAAGAATAAAAAGGATTGTATAAAAAATCGACACCATTTAGTTGCTAACAGAGAAAATTGTGGTACAATTATAGTAATCGATACTTGATACCCCAAATACTGTAATCACCACAAAAAATAAATCTTCTGCCAGTATGATTTTCAGGAACTAGTCTTAAGGAGGGAAATAGAATTGGGAATTCCGGCAGGTCAAACGGTCCACAGATCTTCCACGCTTAAACGCAGTGGATTTACTCTGATAGAAATTCTGGTCGCCTTGGGTGTGATAGGAGTCGGCATTACAGTTCTCTTTAAAACATACACAAGCAGTCTTTCCTTATCCTCTTCAAATCAAAAAAACATTGTTGCCAGTAGCATTGCTCAAGAATACATGAATGAACTACGTAACCACCCTGAACTTTTTGTATGGCCAAACTATAATGACACACCTTCAGCTAAAGGATTCCATACGATTGGTCGCAGGAATGGGACCGAAAGCACCGTGGCAGTGGTAAAACCACCAACTGCGGTGGGTACCAGCAAAAGAGATTTTCAGCGAGATAAAAACCTCTACGGTAAATATACTTGGTCATCTTATGCATGGTTAAATGAAGAGTCCGACGACTATGTTGAAATCATGGTTGAAGTGAGTTGGTCGGATAAAAATCGTGATCGTAAACTGTGTTTGACCTCGTTATTTCCACGTAAAGACGCGGAAGGGATTGGCCAATGAATACTTTACACATGACCAAAAAACGCGGCTTTAGTTTAATGGAACTCTTGGTGGTGATCGCCATCATGGGCGTTGCAACCACGTTGGGGATGAAAGCCCTTTCGTTGATGATGTCTGAATGGCGTGAAGCCAAAATTATGACCGATTTAGAACGCCAAACCCTTACAGTTTTTGAAAGTTTGGAAGATGATTTTTCCGAAATACTTTCAGCTCAATTATCGGGAATTTCCTTATTGGGTGAAGATAAAGAATGGGTTGATGAAAGCCGATTTAAAGCTGCACCTGATAAAAGCGATCGCATAGTAATCCCAGTTCAAAATTTACCTAAAAAAGATAAAAAACTGGATAAGGCATGGAGTGTTCAGTATGAAGTCCAACATAATGAAGGTGTCTCCAGTTTATATCGCTCTACAGCCGAACTGGGCAGCGATAAATTTAATTCACCGCAAGACATAATTTCCGGGTACAACACCATTGCCTTTGATGTTCAATATTCAGGAGCAGATGGCTGGGTAGATCAATGGTCGTCTACTGAGCTACCCAGTGCAGTTACTGTCGCAATCGTGGTATCAGATAAAGACCATCCTTACTTGCAACTTAGTCGAAAAGCCGTGTACTCGATAGCTGTACAATAATGAGGAATTCGAACGAGATGACGAATAATCAATACAGTAAAAGAAATTCTCGTGGTGTGGCCCTAATTTCTGCACTAGGGTTACTGGTAATCTTTTCCATGTTTGGTGTGGCGTTTATTGATTACATGTTGCTGGAGTCTGAAAATACACAAATCGATATCGATAGCAATCGTGCAAAACAGTTAAGCGATGGTGGTATCCATGCGGCAGTAGGTGTTCTTAGAACGACCAATCAACCAAGCGATAGCTATGATTTTAATATTAATGCATACCGCATACTTAAAGATCAGGTGCGTGAACCTCACCAGCAATTGGTTCGTGTAAGTGTTGTAGATGAATCAGGCAAAGTGAATTTAAATCATGCATCCGATGAGCTTTTAGAAGCATTGGGTATTCCAGCTTCCGCAATAAATGATCTCAATAAAGCCATTGAAAAACGTCCACTGGTGCACGTTGATGATTTGATTGGTCGCAATATCTTAAAAACCAATAAACAATTTAATGCTTTAGATAAAAGCAATTTCACTGTGTATGGTAATGGCGCATTAAATGTAAATGTTGCAAGCCCTAAAGTTTTGGCTGCATCCTTGGGCATGACCGTTCAAGAAGGTGAAGCCATAGCGGCTAAACGCCCCTTTACTTCATGGGAAGATCTTGTGGCTAAGTCCGGTAAAGATGCATGGGGATTCAATATTGAGGTCACCGTACAGGATGGAGCTCAAACTCCCAAAGGCATATCGCTAAAGAGTACTTGTTTCCGCTTGGTTAGTTCAGTGGATATGACAATCTATACATCCACAACACCCAGTCAGACGGAGGCCGTTGTGGTCATTGATGGTAAAGGTGATTCATCCATTCAATACTGGGCGCATTCGACCCAAGCATCATCGGTTGCTAAAGCCTTTGGAAAAGAAGATAAGGAAGAATCAGCACAAGCTTCTGATAAAGCAGCTGAGGCTGATAACAATAAAGCATAATAATGAAACCGTAACGGGTATGACTGTTTGCTATTGTGCAACAGCATAAAGCGTGCATAACGTGATGGAGGATGGTTCAATATGGCCGCCACAGATAGTTCGGGAGCCTCAAAAAAACGCCCGGTTAAAAAGAAACCTGCAAAGAAGAAAGCAGCGACAAAGAAAAAAGCGGTAGCCCGCAAATCATTGTCGGATTTGGAAGTAGGTGAAATTTCATTGCCTGAAGAATCTACGCTGGAGGTTTCCGAAAGGATTTTGGAAGTCGATGATAGTAGTTCAGCGCTGCCCAGTGTTACAGCAGTGCAAGAAACGATTACTACCCGAGCGACTCGCAATGTCCGCCATCGAGATATCACTGTATTTTTAAGACAGTTGATCATGTTACTCGAAGCCGGTACTCCGATTCTTAAATCATTAAAGACTTTAGCGACACGGGGTGAACATAAAGGGATTCGTAACCTGATTACGGGTATTTCAGAATACGTTGAAGCAGGGAACCCCTTATGGCAAGCTTTTGCGCGTGAAGGCAAGCACTTTTCGCCCGTGTACATCAATTTGATTAAAGCTGCGGAAGCCAGTGGTTCACTGACGACAGTATTGCGTCGCTTGGTTGTTTACCGTGAAAAACGCGAGTTTTTACGTCGCCAAATGATGAATGCGCTGATTTATCCATTTTCGATTGCCGTAATCGCTTACATCATTATTTATCTCTTATCCACCTTCTTAATTCCAGAATTCCGTGCAATGTTTGCTGAGTTTGATGCACCGCTCAATGGATTTACGAAGTTTGTATTGGATGCTGCTGCGGTTGTAGGTGGAATATCAAGCTTAGTGGTAGTCATTGTGGCTGTTGTCGGTACTTGGCTCTTGTATACACAAGTGTGGTTACGCAGTCCAGTACGTCGAGCTGCATCGGATCGATTAAAATTCCGCATTCCGGTTATCGGTGGTTTAACACGCTCAAGTGTAGTGGCTGAATTCACCAGAACCTTTGCTATGCTGCAACGCAGCGGGGTATTGATGATGTCTACCTTGGAATTGTGCCGTAACTCCATCAGCAACCGAGCATTTGCTGGCGCGATTCAAGACATGCGCGATTCCGTCGAGCGTGGTGATGGACTGGAAGGTCCTTTGCGTGACGCCGAGAAAAAAGGATTGATTCCTGGTGTAGTTGTGGACATGCTCATCACGGGTGAAGAAACTGGTTCGATGGACAATATCGCTGACCAAATTGCTGATAGCTATGAGCAAGAAGTCGAGCTGTTGGTTTCTGGACTCAAAGAAGCCATTCAACCCATTATGGTTGTAGCGATTGGGCTTGTTGTAGGTGGTATCGTTGTAGCGATGTTCTTGCCATTGGTATCTTTGATGACAGGTGTCGCAGAAGGTGGCGGAATGTAGACAACCCCCTAGTAAAGCATTAAAATTCATTTACCGAGATGTCTCTTCTTTGAGGTGTCTCGGTTTTTTTAAAATAGAATTTGATTGATAAAGGAGTTGTACCGTGTCATTGCCCTTAGCATTTAAAACATTTCGAATCACTCGGTATCATATGATGCGTGAACTCGAAGGGTTGAATGAAGCACAGTATTTAATGATTCCACCTGGACGTGAAGACAATATATTATGGAATTGTGGCCATTTATTGTGTTCGTTAGCGCGATTAACCTATGTGTTCACTGATCACCCTTTGCCTATTCCTGAAGAATATCTAGGGCTATTTGGCAAAAACACCAATGCACTTCAATGGGATATGCCTCCGGATGTGGATGGAGTAATGGGATTGTTTAGGACATTGCCTATGAAGATCGAGGCGGATTATCTAGCAGGCATTTTTACAAATTATAAACCCCTGCAAATAGTCCCAGACGATGACATTGCCAGTGTTGAAGAAGCTATTGCTTTCCATTGTTTCCATGAAGGCTTGCACATCGGGAAAGTGTTGACGCTCAAAGAAGCGACGGGTCTTCCTGTTAAAGGCGGTTGATTCGATTTATTTAAAAGAAGCAGTGGAGTTATCTTTAAAGAATGCTTTTAAAATTTGTGGGCATATGAATACCAATAGAGTAGCTAAGATGGTAAGCATTAACATTCCCGGCGATGTAAAGCGAATTAATTCTTTACTGGGGTCAGCATCAATAACCCCTTTGGCGCGATAAATAAATACTCCAAAAACAGAAGTTGAATTAAATAAGTAGCCACAAATGTAGAGCCAGCCAGGAAAAAACGCGGCACTATATCGGTAATAAGATCCTCTGTGCCACCCTTGTTTTGATTCATAAACCCACCCCTAGGTTTTTATGTAAGTGCCCTATGGAAATTAATGCGCAGTCGCGCTGTTTCCATTGCCGTTTTCATCTTCACCCATCTCAAGAAAATAGTTAAATGATCGGGACTCCTCACTCTCAACAACTTCCCAGGCATCATTGGCATCAATAGCTGTAATTAAGCGCGAACGAATGGCTGCATTGGATAACATAAGGGAAAGGCTTGCCAAGACCTCCAAATGGCGCTTCTCGTGTTCTTTGGGAGTTACAATGAGCACCAGCAAGCGCACAGGTTGTTCGTCAGGGGCGTCATAATTAATGCCGTCCGGACATATGGCCATTACCCCTTGAATATTGGTCCCTGAATTTACCCGGCCATGAGGGATTGCACCGCCTTGACCAATCCCAGTTGGGGCTTCTTTTTCACGTTCAAGAACGGTCTCCAATACATGAGCACGTTCTTTTTTAGAAATTTTATGGGTTGCTGCATAGAAGTTTACTAATTTTTCCAGAGCTTCCCATTTATCTTTGGCTTCTAGTTTGGGCATTATGAATTCTTCGTCCAAAAATTCCACTAATCGAGGACGATCCAGCCCGGCTTCTTTGGACTTTCGTAAGGCAGCTCGAGTAAAGAAGGGTCCAATAATTTCATTCACAGTAACTGCTGCCAACACCACGGTACCGATTAATGATGATATCTCTTTGGGTACTTGATCATCGCCTTGCAGGATTACAACCAATCCTAGAGCAACACCTGCTTGAGGTACAAATCCCAATGGAATGCTTTTACGAATACGTTTGGAGCTATGTGAAAGTGTTGCGCCAATCCAAGCGCCCAGACCTTTACCAAATATACGTGCTACGACATATAGAACACATAAGAACCCAGCAGTTGCCAATAATTTCAGATGCACTGCCGTACCGGCTAAGGTAAAAAATGCTGTGTACAGAAGCGGTTCGATTGGATCCAGTGCATTCAGTTGTTCTTCATTTTCACGCGAGCTGTTTCCTAAGTAAGCTCCAAAGAATAAACAGGTGAGCAATGGGCTAAAATGAACATACTGAGAAAAGCCTACGGCAAATAAGATACCGACCAGTAGGACACTGAAGTCGTGAAAACGATGGTGATCGAAGAGCTTAGACGTTCCAAAGCCTAACAAGATGGCGAAACTACCTGAACCCACCAATTGCCAAATGGTCTGTTTTATGCCTTCAGTAAAACCAAGAGCTACTTCACCGTGGGCATAAAGGCCACCTAAAAGGCTATGTACAAAGGCAAACAGCAAGATACAAATACTCGAATCGATGGATACTGCAGCCAATAAGGTTTTTACGAATGGTCCTTTAGCATGGTTCTCTCGAATGAGGGCTACGGTGGTTGCTGGGGCTGTACTGGCGGCCAAACACCCCAATAAAAGAGATACTTGCCAAGACTGCCCTATCAATCTTAAACTGAAAAATACCACTAAGACAGCCATAAGAGATTCAAAAAGCGAAATGAACATAATACGCCGCATGGCATTGTGGATGCGGCGATACGAAAAGTGTCCTCCGGCGGTAACGGCAATGAGCCCGATGGCGAAGGCGGATAAACCTTGCAAGGCATGGGCAATGTTCATGCCATGAAATAGAGTGAAGGATAGAATAACTCCGGCAACGATATTACCGGTAATGGAAGGCACATGGATACGCCGTGCAATCCATCCTCCGGCACTTCCGGCGAGTAACACAATGCCTAAGATTAGCAAAGGTCCCATAGGGTTAGGTGTAATTATAAGTCCTTCTAATGGAATCTCTTCAGGTACCGCCACACCCTTCTCCCGCAAGTTGTTCAGCACTACTGATGTATCACTTGATTGCGCAAAACTCGTATGAATGATACACTATAGATCTTGGAGAGTACTATGGCTGATTTGCCTCAACAAAAACAATCTAAAATACGTGGACTGTTTTCAGGTCTTAAAAAGAAAATGAAGCATCGATTTTCTTCTAGTGATCATAAGAAGGCATCAAAGTATCTGGAACACGGTCGTAAGTATTATAATCAGAAAAAATACCCACAAGCCGAGCGTTTGTTTGCGCGGGCATTGGAGGCCGATGCGCTGTATCCATTGGCACATTACATGATGGGCATGATTTTGTTGCAGCGAGACGATACCCAAGCAGCTAAGCGCTCATTTCAACAAGCCATTAAGATTGATCCCAAAACAGATGTGGCGCGTAAAGCCGATAAAAAAATCGCCTCCATCGAAGCCAGAGTCCAAAAGGTAATTCAGACCTTACAAGATCAACAGAAGTATTAATCTATTCATGGCGTAAGGCTTCAACAGGGTCCATGTCCGCTGCACGGATAGCTGGATACAGTCCGAATAACACACCGATCAATCCCGATATACCAAAGGCAATAATAGGTGACCAGGGCTGCACGATGGTGGCTTGATCCGCGAAATATGTGATTAAATATGGGATGGATACCCCAAGGATGACTCCTAATAGTCCACCCATTCCTGAGAGCAATACAGTTTCAACAAGAAATTGCAAAATAATGTCGCGGCGTTTGGCACCCAGGGCCCGACGAATTCCAATTTCTCGGGTACGTTCAGTAACACTTGCGAGCATTATGTTCATAATGCCAATGCCGCCCACCAATAATGAAATTGCAGCAATCGCACCGAGCACGATGTTAAATATTCGTGCGGTTCTTTCCGCAGCCCGTAGCAGATTTAGCGGAACAATAATTTCCACATCATCTTTCTTGTGATTAATTTGGATGAGGTCGCTCACGATAAGAGACGTATCGACGACACGATCCAGATCTTGAACCTTTACCGTCACTTCATGATATTCAACACGCTCCGCTTCGAAACTACCACTAGTGCGCTTCACTAGTATTTCGCCAAAGCGGGTACGTGCAACTGTAAGGGGGATATAGATACGTTTGGATTCTGTTTGTAAGCCTGTGCTTTCACTCTCAGTATCGTCTGTTTGGCTACTTTTAGCTTGACCCAGAGGCTCCATAACACCCACGACACGGTAGTAGTCGCTACCTACACGCACAGATCTACCAATGGCTGAATCGAATGGAAATAAATCGGAAACTACTTCTGCACCCAATACACAAACATTACCGTGCTCACCCATTTCAGCATCGGTAAAAAAACGTCCACTTGCTACGCGATGGTTGCGCATTTCGGGATACCACGATACAGTCCCTAAAATTTCACAGTCTACACGGTGACCTACATTCCAAACCTTCTTACGAATAATTCGACCTGGAACAAGGATCTCTACAGTTGGAATCGTTTCACGAATACGTTGCAGATCTTTGTCTGTGATCCCGTATTCAATGACATAGGATTGCCCTTTGGAACCTTCGGATTCTTCTGGCGGCTTCACGCTCTTGAGGATGATATTGTGGCTACCTTGTTGACGGATTTGTTCCTGGGCTTCATGACTCGCACCTTCTCCCACGGCCAGCATGGCGATCACTGAACTCACGCCAAATACCAAGCCAAGTACCGTCAATCCTGAGCGCAGTTTATGCGCCCAAAGGCTTTTGAATCCGAGGCGAACCGTGCGTTTAAAAAAGGAAGAATTGAGCTCGGCGCCGCGTGGTTGCGTACTGCGTCCAGCCACTTTAGTCCCCTTTATTCGTATCGGTTGGAGCTTTACTCTGCTCTACAGTTTTATCAATCGTAGTAGCTTCAACCGGGACTTCGCCTTCTTCAGATTCCTCTTTGCTGGATTCTTCACTGTCATCGCTTACTTCTTCTTCGCTGAAGTCATCTTCCTCGTTATCATCACGACTACCTTCAGGAGGACGTATCAAGACCTTTTCGCTTTTTTCGAGGCCCTTGGTAATGGTGACATACTCCACGGTGATTTCACCCGTTTCCACCTCGCGGACTACAGGGTTACCCCCTTCAATGACAAAGCAAACCTTCTTGCCTTTTTGGGGCACAATGGATTGCAACGGAATGTATGTTGCATTCTCTATGTGATTCACCATAATTTCGACTTCGGCACTCATGCCGGGTTTTACCCATTCACGTGAACCATCAACCTTAATGGTTGTTTCATATACTTTAAGGTCTGGATTCATCCAACGACTTTGTGAGCTGGGCAATACCGCTACTTTGGTGACTTCGCCTTCCATTTTGCGATCCGGGAAGGCATCAACACGAATGATGGCTGCTTGCCCTACTTTAATTTTTTTAATGTCTGATTCATGAATATCCACTTTAACAGCCATTGAGGACATGTCGGGAATGGTGATAATAGTTTGGCGCTCACGAATGGTAGAACCGGCCTTAATGGGCTCTTCATTCCAGTAACGGCCTTTATCGCTACCTCCATATACAACTAGACCGGGTTGTTCAGCCACCATCACGCAGTACTTGATTTGTTTTTCGTACTCCGCAATTTGGTCTTGTTCAATTTTATAACGGGCTTCAGCGGATGCAAGTGTGGCTTTTGCTTTTGCGATTTCAGATAACGACTGTTGCTCAGTACGTTCCAATTTACGTTTGGCTTGTATGAAGCCTGACATCAATTTTTCAGCCTGTTTTGGAAACTCATAATTTTTGAATATTTCTAAGGCTTTTTGGGACGCTTTTACGCTGGCTTCTTGTCGATTGACAGCGATTTCAGCGCTTTTGAGCTCTTGATCAGTAATATACTTTTTCTTATGTAACCGTTCTTTACCGGCAAAATCTGTTTTGGCTTTTTCAAAATCTTCTTCAGATAAAAACGCTTCGCTGGTTAATTTACTCAGCTCCTGATTGGCTGCACCATCGCCCAGCATTTCTTTGTCCACAAAATCACTAAAGGTAATTTTTGGATGGCCCATGCGTAAATCATTCAGATTGATTTCTGCAGGCCCGTTTTGTTTAGGGGAATCAGTATCCTCATTTACAGGGGATTCTTCTTCTGCAGACACATCGGCTTCAGTACTAGGTTCAGGGGAATCAAGTACAGGTTTAACCTCGATATCCTGCTTTACTTTAGAGGCTTTATTTTTTGCGTCTGCTTTCTCTATAGCCATAATAACCAGTTTCGTTACTTTGGTGTCGAGATACTTTTCCATCTCAAGTTTCGCAAACTTCATTTCCAATTCCGAAGCATATATATCACTGACGCTTTGGTTAACTTGAATGTCTAAACCTTTACGCGCAGTGGTGAGTGAAGCTTCGGTTCCTTTAAAACTGATTTGGCTGGAGATGAGTTTGTCATTTAACTCTGAGCTATCAAGTTCCACTAGAACTTTTTTATTGGCCACTTCTTCTACAGTGATGAAAATTCCTTCGTCAACGATGGATAGGATTTTGGTTCCTTGCCATCCTTTAACTTGAGATTTCACTTCCTGGTTTTCTAAGGCTTCCAGGTTTCCGCCTTCAAGGACTTTGATGTCCAAGGGGCCTTGGCGCACGGTAAATGTAGTGTATTCAACATCACCTTCACTTCCGAACCACCAGATACCCAATCCGATGATCCCAACAAAAAACAAGGGGGTTATTATTTTCCATTTAAGCATACGACTCTTTACACTCCCAGTGAGATAAAACAATTCTTGCATACATACGCCATAATACTATAAAACAGAAGGACTTGAACACTTTGTTTACAATTATAATAACCACCTAAATATATCTATTTATGAAAGTTTTGAGGCCAACTATGACCGAAGAGGTATTCCGAAATGACGAATTTACCATTAAACGCATGCCAGTCCAGTCCAGCTCATACCATGCGGTCATGGAGCCAACAGGCACACATGAGAGTCCCCCTGCTTTATTATTGGTGATGCATGGCTATGGACAAGCCTGCAAAAATTTTGTAAAAACGTTTGCACCTTTGATAAAGCACAATGTTCTAGTCGTCGCTCCGCAAGGCTTAAACCAATTCTACTGGAGCAATCATCGCCCTGCTTTTTCCTGGATGACGAGCTTTGAGCGTGAACAAACGATTCAGGATAATCTAGCTTATATGGCTCAACTCTACGATACGCTTGCCCAAGAATACAGTTTTGATCCTAAGCGGGTATTTCCGCTGGGTTTTTCACAGGGCGTGGCGATGGCTTTTCGTTTTGCGTCCGCCGGACACATCACCCCATGTGGCGTCATTGCTTGTGGCGGTGACTTGCCGCCGGATGTAGCGGAAAATCTAGGCAGCTTTAAAAAGTTTCCCGCCTTAATCATGCATGGTAAAGAAGATGGAATTGTACCCATCATAAAAAGCGAGGCCTGTGTTGAATCATTAAGCGCGCATTCATTTGATGTTACCTCCCACTTTTTTGATGGAGAACACAACATTCCCGAAGCCCAAGTAGACGTCATCGGATCTTGGATGCAGGAACAATAAGGACCACTATGAAAAAGTACATAAGCTACTGTATTACCACATATCTAATGCTTTTTGCATTACCCACTTTCGCCGATACATCCTCTGACGATCCTTGGAAAAGTCTAATGTTACTTGGGGCACACCGAGGAGGTGGAGGTGCTTGGCCGGAAAATACCCTTTATGCATTTACCGAAGCTTCTAAACAATATCCAGAAATTCTCCTCGAAGGGGATTTGCAATTGAGCGCAGATGGGCATGTGGTTTTAATTCACGATAAAACTGTCGATCGCACTACCGAAGGCACGGGTGCAGTAAAAGATCTGACTTTGGCACAATTAAAAGCCCTTGATGCTGCATATGACTTCAGTCTGGATGATGGCAAAACGTTTCCCCTTCGTGGAAAAGGCATTACCATTCCAACACTAGATAAACTTCTAGAAACGTTTCCTGATCGTCCATTCTTATTAGAATTAAAAGATGGCGAAACCATTACGACTTCCTCTTTGGAACTGATGAAGAAACATCAAGCTGAAAATCGCATATTGCTGGCCTCTTTCAACCCCGAGTGGATGAATCAGGTGCGTACACTTGCCCCCAACATGGCCACCTGCTACGATATGACCAATGCTATGGGCATGTTACAAGCCCTGCGCAAAGGGGATTGGGATACATATATCCCTGTTGCGCGGGTGTTATCGCTCCCGAAAAAATATGTACGCATTTTCAAACTCACCCCTGAAGAAATAGGAAAAATTCGTAAAAAAGGCATCATGGTTCAAGTGCATACATTGAATACTCCAGACTCAATCCAACGGTATATAGATATGGGAGTCGACAGTATCTTGACGGATTACCCCGAGCGATTGAATCAAGTTATACGGCAAAATAAGTAGCGGTGCTCCCACCGTTTACGCTATGATATTCGTTTAACTCAATAACCCCTCTCCAAGGAGATTCGACGTGGCTAAGGGCAAAGGTAAAGTAGGTTTTGGAATTATCGGACTTGGCAACATTGCCCCTGTCCATGCACAAAGTGTTATCGCAAGCAAAAATACCGAGTTGGTTGCAGTATGCGATACAGTGCCTGGTCGGGCGGCTGCATTTGCTAAAGAATACGGTGGAACCCCATACACCAGCATAGACGATATGCTGGCCGTTGAAGCCGTTGAAGCGGTTTCCTTATGCGTACCATCTGGATTTCGCTCTGATTTAGCCGTCAAAGTGGCTAAAGCTGGTAAAAATATCCTTGCTGAAAAGCCTTTGGAAATTACCACGAAAAAAGTAGACAAGATTATCAATGCTTGCGATAAAGCCAATGTTTTATTGGGCTGCATATTCCAAAACCGTTTCACTGAAGATGCTCTTCACTTGCGTAAAGCACTCGACCAAGGCCGCTTTGGGAAGTTGGTTCTGGGGGATGCTTATATCAAATGGTTCCGGTCGCAGGAATACTACGACTCTGGTGCTTGGCGCGGGACATGGGCTGTGGACGGTGGTGGTGCGCTTATGAATCAAGGAATTCACCAAATCGATATGCTTTTGTGGTACATGGGCGACGCTGCCCGCGTACGTGCAACAACAGCTATGGTGGCTCACAAAGGCATTGAGGTTGAGGATATTGCCACTGTGCTCATAGAATTTAAAAACGGTGCACAAGGTGTGATTGAAGGCAGTACAGCTATCTGGCATGGCCATCCCGCCCGCGTGGAAGTCCATGGTACCGAAGGTAGCGTGGTCATGGAAGAAGGTAAAATTAACTTCTGGAAATTTAAAAAGAAAAAGCCGGTGGATAAAAAAATCAAAGCCGCGATGAATGAAGAATCCGTGCTCGGTTCCGGTGCAGGCGATCCATTGGCTGCGTTGAAAATCGGTGGTCACCAAATTCAAATCGAAGATTTTGCTAAAGCCATCCGCGGTAAGAAAAGCAATATGGTTCCCGGTAAAGAAGGCCGACGTGCGATTGAGTTGCTTGAAGCCATATACAAATCCGCACGCACAGGCCGCGCCGTAAAACTTTAAAGACGAGTCTTACTTTCGCGCGTGTAATAAATCCCGCGCGTGAATGAAATCCTTTGGTGGTTCAGCAGTAAAATGCATGCGTTCGCCTGAAATCGGGTGTTCAATACCCAGCATTTCGGCATGCAAGGCCTGACCCTTCAGGCTCTTAAAAGCGTTGCGCAACGGTACGTCGATGTCCCACTTAGAGAAATCGATCACGCCGTACAGCGGATCGCCTAGTATAGGGCGACCTGCAAAACGCATGTGCACACGAATTTGGTGAGTACGACCTGTTTCCAGGCGCAGTTTAATGAGTGAAGCAATACCGTAGCGTTCCTGAACTTTAAAATGAGTAATGGCATCACGTCCTTTTACCGAAGTAACACTCATTTTTCCACGCTGACTCAAGCTACGCCCGATGGTCGCATTCACGGTTCCGCTGTCTTCAGTGAATTCATCACGAACCAAGGCTAAGTAATGACGATCAAAGGTGTGTTCACGTGCTTGCTTTGAAAGAGAATTAAAAGCTATTTGGGTTTTCGCGACTACCATCACACCGGAAGTATAGCGATCCAAACGATGGACGATTCCGGGACGCATTGGATCGATGCCATAGCCCGACAGATCTCCCGAGGGATGTTCAAACTTCGGACAATGATTCAAAACTGCTTGTACAAGTGTGCCGGTGTAATGTCCCGGAGCCGGGTGTACCACAAGGCCCGCATTCTTGTTAATGATCAAAACATGTTCATCTTCAAAAAGAACTTCGAGCGGAATGTCTTCCGGCACCAAATGCGAAGTTGGCGATGCAGGCAATTCGATTTGCACCACATCATCCAACTGCACTTTACGGCTGGGGCGTTTGGCGATCTGATCATTGATCTTCACGTGCTGATCTTTTATGACCTGCTTGAGGAGAGAGCGCGAAGCATCTTCGATATGCTTGGCTACAAACATATCCAAACGTAGACCTGTGTCTTCCTCGGTAGCGATATAGCTATGTTCTAATGAGGGATCGTCACTCATGAAAATGCGGGCTCCTGAGACTTGAACGTCATAAAAAAAGACAGGGTATCGAAATACCCTGCCTTAAATGTACAAAAATTGGTGCAGATTAAACTAGTCTGTTTGCGCCTGACGCGAAATGGCTTTAGCCAATTTACGTCGACGTTTTTCGCTGGGTTTCTCAAAGTGCTTGGTTTCTTTCAACCGCTGCATGAGGCCGTCCTTGTTGCATTTCTTTTTAAACCGACGCAGCGCTTTTTCAAACGGCTCATCGGGACGTACGCGAACTTTAGTCAATGGATTCAACCTCCCTTCAAGGTGAAATATCCTGGCACAGGCTGGGTTGGTCTGAGACCTTCAAGCCCTGAAAGACAAGAGGGACCTGTGCACAGGAAAGAACATTCTAGCACAATACGGTGGGGCAGTCAAAGAGACAACTATTGACAAAATCCAGCGATATGCAATAGGGGATACAGGTTTATAAGGGCAGGTCTATGAAAATCAATGAAATCGGGAAGAGGAGTATCCTATGAATGTACCATCAATGAATCCAGAAAATGTGAGTCGTGAGTTTTTCCGTATTGCAGGGGGTTGTGGCCTTGCGAACATGGGTTAATCGCTGGCTGGATGGCTCGATATCGATAATGCAGGGAATTTGGCTACAGACGGCGATGTCACAATAGATGAAGAGGTTTCCATCGCCTCGGATCTCACTGTGGGCGAGCAGATTGTTACGGGAACCGGTAGCGAAACCATCACGGATGCGACCGATAAAGTGAAATTTTCAGCATTGGAACAAAATGGCGTAACTAATGACCAAGCCCTTCAATGCAATGGAAGGGCTTGGGTACAGGCCGATCTCTCTGGAGGCTGGGGGGATCGCATCCAGTTGATCTCGCTTCGGATGTTAGCGGAAATTTACCTGTTGGTCATTTTAACTCAGGTCCTGGTGCCAGCGCATCGACCTATTGGCGTGGCGATGGAACATGGGGATCTCCTTCGGGTAGTGGTGATGTGCATTCATCCGCAAATTTTGATACCGACAATGTACTCATCCATAGTTACGATACGGTCAAAGGGGTGGAAAAAAGTGGGGTCACCTTATCCGATACCGATGATATCAGTAGGATTAAAAATCTGACTGTTGACGGTGAATTTTCCTTGGGAAGTAATGGCGTGGATACCACATGGAGCGAACGACTGATCCTGGATGGAGATATTTATGCCGGTCCAAGTGGGAGTGCGACACTGGGTAGCATTACCTATAATGGAAGCAATGTTCAATTAAGAACCATTGAGTTTCCCGATGCGCTTACCAGTTGGTATATGACCAATATACATTTACCAAATGATTATGATGGTCGGGCATTGAAAATTGATGGGTGTTTTCCCAAGACGTAGCAGGAACAGGGGACGTTGATTTTAATTTTAAAGTCGCTGCTCTGGGAAGTGAAGATGATTTGAGTGGTATCACAGCCACCTTCGATCAGCATGTTGCTACGGTAGATGGGGCAGTGGATATCCTCTTCATAGAAACCTATTCTGTCACTCCTGCTGGCGCTGTTGGAGGAGATATAATAGGGATTACAGGTCGGCGTTTTGGGAATGGGGGCAGTGACACGTTTAACTATTCGGTACGTATAATCGCCATGATTGTTCATTACTAAGTTAATTAAAACACTTAGAGCAAACTGTCATGGAGCAACTCTTCTTCGTCCTTGCCGGGAATATATGCACCACCTGAAATGATTAACTTCATGGCTTCTTCTACTTCCAACTCGATCTCGCGCACGTCTTCTGGTTTTAAATACAACAGGAAACCGGAGGTTGGGTTGGGAGTAGTGGGCACAAAAACAGCTACCAGTTCTTTATCCAAACTTTCTTGAACGATGCCCCGCTCTTTGGAAGTCACAAAGGCTACCACATGTACGCCTTGGCGGGGATACTCGATCACGCACACTTTTTGGAACACAGCCCCTTGTCGTCCAACGACTACATCACGAATTTGACCTACGGCTTTGTAAATGCGATTGATTCCGGGCACTCGACTGAACATACGCTCGATGGAGCGTATGATACGCATGCCGATAATGTTACGTGCAATAAACCCTGTAGTGAGAAAGAGAGCAATGGCGATCAGGAAGCCATAGCCTTTTCGGTATTCGAGTGCTGCGAGAAAGCCTAAGCGGTCATATTTTACAGCCAATCCATTGAGCCAAGCGTAGATGTTTTCAATTAAATTTTCGATGTTACCACCAACTTTGGTGAAGAGCCACCATGTCAGCCATACGGTCACCAACAATGGTGTCCATACGATGAGCCCCGTCAATAAATAGAATCGGAACGCCCGCAGGTATTGTTTAATAAAACTGTCTTTTTTCTTGTTTTTACTCATCTAGGATATACATCACTTGGTTGGTATAAATACTGAAGAACTACTATAATACTACGAAGTAGGTGGGACTAATCCACTAGAAAATTAGGTGAGCCGGGCCACGCGATCTTTAATGGCTTCTTTTGCAACAGCCGCTGCGATTTTGGGCGCGGCATCTTTGTTGAGAGGATCGGGGGAAACGATACCTTTGGAATCACACATGAGCAATTCTTTTACAGGCGTGCAGTAATTGGCGGCGTTGCCAATACAGCGCAAAATTTTTGCGATAGCTGAACCAGCCGCACCTTCGCCATTAATCACTATACTAATATCTTCGATGGCTTTCCCGGTGACTTTACAGGCGTTTTCAATGGCCGCTAGCGCTACAATAGCGGTACCGTGTTGATCGTCATGAAATAATGGGATGCCTAAATCTTGCAAGGCATCTTCTACGATGAAATAATCTGACATGGGATCCCCTTGAGGTATTCTTTGCTGGCTTGAGTGTATTGTAGTCGATAAATCGTACTATGTCTAAGTTCCCATTGAAAATGGTGAGCGATTCTGTTTTAATCGATTAATTAAGAAGGTATAAAACAATTAGAGGAGATCACTGTGCAAATCAATGGACTGGATTGGGCCATAATCGTATTCTTTTTGGCTTTGCCGTTGATCATCGGCGCAATGGTCGCGCGACAAGCGGGAAAAAGCTCCAATGAATTTTTTCTATCCGGGCGGCATATGCCCTGGTGGTTATTGGGCTTTTCCATGGTGGCTACGACATTTTCAGCAGATACACCCAACCTTGTTACGGATATTGTGCGTAAAGGCGGTATTGCAGGGAACTGGGTCTGGTGGGCTTTTTTGTTAACGGGTATGCTCACGGTATTTATTTATGCCAAACTGTGGCGCCGTTCCGGCGTCATGACCGATGTGGAATTTTATGAACTACGCTATAGCGGTAAACAGGCGGCTTTTCTGCGCGGTTTCCGGGCTATATATTTAGGATTATTCTTCAACATATTAATTATGGCATCTGTTTGCTTAGCTGCGATAAAAATCGGCGGGGTTGTTATAGGGCTAAGCCCTTTGCAGTGTGTCCTAATTGCAGGATCGGTTGCGGTGGCTTTTTCAGCCATAGGAGGTCTTAAAGCGGTATTGCTCAGTGATTTCATTCTATTTATCATTGCGATGATTGGTTCTTGTGCTGCGGCATATTTCTCCATCAATCATGCCGATATCGGAAATATGAATACCCTCTTCACGCACGAAAATGTATCCAATAAACTGTCCTTCTTTCCAAAACTCATTCCCGCTGAAGGTGGGGGCTATACACCCGAAAGTATGAATGTATTGATTTCGGTGTTAATCATTCCCATCGCTGTACAATGGTGGAGTGTTTGGTATCCCGGTTCCGAACCTGGTGGTGGAGGTTTTGTGGCCCAGCGTATGTTGGCCGCTAAAGATGAGAAACATGCTATGGGTGCGGTCCTTTTTTTCAATGCTGCGCATTACGCTCTGCGCCCTTGGCCATGGATTATTGTGGCCTTGTGTTCGATGATTGTTTATCCCAATGTAGAATCGTTGCAGGAAGCATTCCCGCATATTCCCGCCGATAAAGTCGACGATGACTTGGCGTATCCAGCCATGTTGTCATTTTTACCCGCTGGTTGGATGGGCTTGGTTATAGCTTCGTTGGTGGCGGCTTTTATGTCCACCATATCCACATTGTTAAATTGGGGTTCATCGTACATTGTGAATGACTTTTACAAGCGATTTATGAATCCAGAAGCCAGTGAGAAAAAACTGGTTTCTGTAGGTCGAATCACTACGGTGCTTATGATGGTAGTCGCTGCATTTTTGGCACTTAATCTGGATAGTGCTCTACAGTCTTTTAACATCTTGCTTCAGGTAGGTGCTGGAACAGGATTACTCTTTATTCTGCGCTGGTTCTGGTGGCGCATTAATGCCATGTGTGAACTTGTCGCGATGGTAGTATCCTTTATCGTCGCATTGGTTTTTTTCAAGAACGATTTCGGCCTTGAATCTTGGCAACAATTACTCCTCGGGGTAGGCGCTACTACCCTAACGTGGCTCATTGCCGCTTTTGTCACCAAGCCCACGGATAAGGAAACGCTCTATTCCTTCTGTCGCCTAACCAACCCCGGTGGGCCCGGTTGGAATAAAATATATACTGAAGCCGAAGAGGCTGGAAGCCCAATTGAAGTCCATGAAACGCCTATAAACTTGCCTTCTGGAATCTTATGTATGGTTCTGGCTTGTATGGCCGTATACTGCGCACTTTTCTCAACAGGGTTTTTTCTCTATGGGAATTTAGGCTTCGGCGTTCTTTTGGCACTGGTGGCTATAGTATCCACGGTACTGTTAATCATGCTTTGGAATAAAGTTGCCGCCTCTGAACTGGAGGATAAGTGATCATGTTTCGCAGTGGATTGTCGGTATTTTTAGGTTTTGTGTTAATGGCTATTTTAGTCAAGAGTTATCAGATGGTGTTGTGGATGACTATGCCGGATATTTTCCCGACCCCTGAACAAATCGAAAGTGGTGATATTCTGCTTATGCCCATAGGAATTAATGTGTTGATGATTGTCGTTGACACTCTGATAGGAGCTTTTGTCGGCTACTTTGCGATTGCTATTGCTGGGGGATCACGCATAGGCCATGCTCTATCTTTGGCGGTCTTAGTCATCGCCATGAGTTTACTGAGCCTATCACAAAGCCTGGCATTGGAAACGGTAGGGTATGTGTGGTTTCGTTTTTTATTGGTGCCTATATGTGTAGTAGCGGGTGGACTTGTACGGTGTAAGCAACAACCCCCCTCTGGTGAAACCGAGGCCACCTCATGAGCAGTCAACCTTATCTGATGCAGATCGATATACATGACAAGCCGTGCTTGGTTGTGGGCGGTGGGCCTATTGCATTGCACAAGTCAAGACATCTCGTGGACTCTGGTGCTAAGGTCACTGTCGTGAGTACATCATTTCATGCTAAATTTGATGAACTCAATCTCGCACAGCGTCATGAGCGCGCATTCGAAGATACTGATATCGAAGGCATTATATTGGTGCAAGCCTCGACTCAGCATTTAGACATCAACAAACACATCGCAAACCTATGTGTAAACCAAAACATTCCCTGCTGTGTCGCTAACGATACAAGTGCAGGCACCTTTGCTACCCCTGCCATACTGGATGATGGCAATCTTCGGGTTGCGGTATCTACCAATGGCTTATCGCCTTCTTATGGTGCGCGTCTTCGACGTGAAATAAAGGCACAGTTACCGGACTATATAGACGATTACCTCATATTTTTGGGTGAAAAGCGCGCGATATCCAAGGAGGCCATTGAGGATGTTTCTATGCGGATGCGCTTTAATGCCTATTTAGCCTCTGCAGAGTTTGAAGTTCTTTATGTAACGCTAGAAGATGAAGCGCTTGATGAAATGGTCCACGCCTTACTTGAGCAGCCAGAGACGATTCCGGAGGAATACATACCTAAGTGGGGTTAAGAATTAAGAAAAGAGAGAAACCATGAAAGACAAAACTTGGGAAGTCGAATACGACGGTTATAGAATTCAGGCCATTAATAAAGTCCAGTATTTCCCACCCAAGACCAGTGAAATGTTGATGATTGATGATGAAGTCATCGAACACATCACCGATGGTGGGTTTTTTACACTTTCAGTAGCTACCGTAAAATGTACGCACGAGCGTAATGGAATTGAACGGCATATCGAACTCCGTTTTGCGCCAAAAACAACATTACCCAGTACAGGCTGCCAAATTTTTGTTGACGGAATAAAAGTGGGGGGAGACGATGAAATTAATTATCCCGACCCAGCGATTGAACGAAAGCAATTTGAGAAGGGATATCCTTATTTTTTTAACCAAAGACCTTCTGCAACTCGGCATTCCCTATGCTATCGGTATGACAATTTTTGCTTCTCCAGCCGATTCGGCTTTGGTTAAAACCATCTCATTTATTTTCTATGCTCTTTTCTTTGGCTTATCAATGTCTTGGTTCTTTTGGTCTAGTTTAAAAAACGAATGCATCGGAGGATGTTAAAATTGTGGGGATGGATGAAATGCTCGAAATTGACCCGACGTTAAATACCATTGCCAGTTTGCCCCCTGGGTACACAGTCCATCGGAGCACAGTTGCTGGAGAATGGATTCGAAGTATTGCAGAATAGGGAGATTGGTTGGGCATCTGACTAATCACGCTTAGACTGGACCTTCGCCTAAATAAAAGGCTACACTCTTAGTATTCGTGGAATTTCGCGATTATTTTTCATTATACGGCGCTGAGCCGCGATACAAGGAGCACTTATGTCAGCATATACATTGGGAATCGACTACGGAACCAACTCAGTCCGTGCCGTTGTGGTGGATTGCGCCAACGGCGCGAACATCGGCACCCACGTCTTTAACTATCCCACCGGTGAACAAGGCGTCATTATCGACCCTTCCGACCATAATCTTGCCCGCCAAAATCCACAGGATTACCTCGACGGCTTGGAAAAAACGGTGATCGAAGCCTTAAAAGCCGCCAGTGCCATAGCCGACTTCTCAGCCGACAAGATCATCGGCATCGGAGTAGACACAACAGGCTCAACGCCTTTACCACTCAATGCCGACGGTGCCCCTCTTGGACTCACCGACGAATTCAAAGATGCTCCTGCCGCACAAGCTTGGCTCTGGAAAGATCACACCGGAGCCGATGAAGCCCAGCGCATTACAGCCCTCGCCGCTGAACACCGACCGCAATACCTTGCTAAATGCGGAGACACATACTCCTCCGAATGGTTTTGGTCAAAAGTCTGGAGGTGCTTAAACGTCGCCCCTGAAGTTTTCGATGCTGCCCACACTTGGGTAGAATGTGCCGACTACATTCCGGCTGTACTTGCAGGCGTGAATAATCCGGCCGACATCGTACGCGGTGTATGCGCTGCGGGACATAAAGCCATGTATTGCGATGAATGGAATGGCTTGCCCGATGAAGAATTCTTGGGCATGCTCGATCCTAAATTGGCTGAGTTACGTGGACGTCTTTTTGATAAAGCCCATGATGCCAACACCAAAGCTGGAGATCTCTGCGATGACTGGGCCACCAAGTTGGGCCTCAGCGCTGGGATCCCCATCGCTATCGGTAAGCTCGACGCCCACTACGGCGCAGTAGGCGCAGGCGTATCCGAAGGCACCCTTGTCAAAATCATCGGGACCTCCACCTGCGACTGCATGGTCGCCCCCAAAGCCAATCCCTTAAAAGATATTCCCGGCATCTGTGGTATTGTCGATAGCTCTATCTTACCTGAGCACTACGGTCTCGAAGCCGGACAGTCTGCTGTGGGCGACATCTTCAAATGGTTTGTTGAAGGCGTATGCGAAGGCGACGATGCCCTTTATACGCAGTTGATGGCCGATGCAGACAAGCTCAGCCCTGGCCAGTCCGGGCTCCTGTCTTTAGATTGGAATAACGGAAATCGCAACTTACTGGTTGACCCAAAACTCACTGGCCTGCTTCTTGGCCAAACACTTTACACCACCAAGGCGGAGATTTACCGTGCTCTCATCGAAGCCACAGCTTTCGGCGCGCGCGCCATTATCGAACGCATAAAAGAATACGACGTGGCCGTGGATCGCATTATATGTTGCGGTGGGATTGCTGAGAAGAATCCTATGCTTATGCAAATCTATGCCGATGTGACTGGTTGTATCATGCAGACCTCTGCATCAGACCAGACTTGTGCCCTTGGCGCAGCTCTAGCTTCATCTGTGTTGGCTGGTTCAGCCAAAGGCGGGTACGACAGCTTTAGTGAAGCCCAAGCCGCCATGACATCGGTAAAAGACAAGCAATACGAGCCGAACCTAGCCAACCAAGCCATCTACGAAGACCTCTATAACCTTTACATGCTTGTGCACGACGCTTTCGGCGGAGTGGATGAATCCATGGATCTGGGCCATGTGATGAAATCGCTCATTGCTATCAAAGAGCAGTAGTCGTAGTAAATCGAGAATAGAAAAACTTCAGGGCCTCATGTAGCATATGAGGCCCTTTTTTATTCACTGGCACCCCATGATGTAATTGATTTTTCACCAAACACCGCATGCATGATTGTTATACGTACATTCGTGGTGTAGATAATATGTATTTTTCCATTGTATGTTTGAATCATATAAGGGTAGGCGAAGGTATTGTCACCCGCTGCGATATTTCGGTTATATTTTCATGTTTTCTCGTCATCCACTGATATCGCTACCGTCAGCGGTGTACGTTCATCTGTATGATCAGTATAAGTCAATACTATGTGTCCTTCAGGAGTTCGAATGGCATCCACAGCGGAGTTGGGAATTTGAATATCGGTATCCACCTCTTCACTCCAGGTGTATCCACCATCATACGATCCTGCATTTCGTATCCTCGATCTCGCACCTTATGTTCATAGCTTTCTGCCAAAAGTGTGATTGCCCTACGCAATAATATCGTGAATTACTTCTCCGTGTACATCTGTCAAGCGCATGTCGCGTCCGCTGTAATGGAAATTCAAGCGTGCGTGATCAAAGCCCAGTTGATGCAGCATGGTTGCATGCAAATCGTGAATCTCGACTTTATTTTCGACAGTTTTGTAACCGTACTCATCGGTCGCACCGTAAATGTGACCGCCTTTCATGCCGCCACCGGCGACCCATGTAGTAAAGCCGAAGGGGTTATGATCACGCCCGTTCTTGCCTTGTGCAAACGGTGTACGCCCAAATTCACCGCTAAAGATGATCAATGTTTCATCCAATAAGCCACGAACTTTCAAATCCTTTAAAAGACCAGCGATCGGTTTATCAACAGCCTTGGCATTACTTTCGTGATTAAATTTCAATCCACCATGCGCATCCCAGCGATCTGAGCCTTTAATAGCCGAGCAGGTAAGCTCCACAAAGTTAACGCCGCGCTCAACCAACCGCCGTGCTACCAAGCATTGCATGGCATAGCTGGCCGTTTGTGGATATTCATCGTCCAAGCCATATAGCTTTTTAGTGGCTTCTGTTTCGCCGGAAATATCCATGAGTTCAGGTACGGAAGCCTGCATTTTATAGGCAAGTTCATAATTACTGATAGCACTTTCTAGTTCATCGTGATTGCCCATACGCGTCAGAGTTTCATTATCCAGCGCACTCAAGAGCGCGAGTTTATTGTCTTGTAAATTTGAGGTAGACTCTTGACGATTGATGTTGGGTACCGCAGGATCTTTAGCTTGCATTATGGAACCCTGGTAGCTTGCGGGTAAAAAGCCCGATCCAAAATTATCTACCCCGCCCGAAGGAATCAAACCACCATTTAAAACAACATAACCCGGCAGGTTTTCAGACGCTGCACCTAGGCCATACGAAGTCCAGGCACCCATACTGGGACGACCCGATAACCCATGACCAGTGTGTAAGAAGTAGTTGGCCTGATTGTGTTCGGAAAATTTGGAGGTCATCGATCGGATCATAGTGATGTCATCAACACATGAACCAATGTACGGGAAGAGGTCACTTACTTCAATGCCACTTTCGCCGTATTTTTTGAAATCCCACAAATTCCCCAATGTGTTGCCGTTGTTATCGAATTGAGTAGGCTCCATATGCATGCCAAACGGCTTACCGTCTTCTTCACGCAAACGCGGTTTAGGGTCGAAGCTATCTATATGCGACACCCCGCCATCCATGTACAAGAAAATAACGCTCTTGGCTTTGGGTGCATGGTGATACGGAGTTGTTATTCCTGATGCTGCAAAGGCTTTGTTGTTTAGTAATCCTGATAAGGCCAAACCACCAAACCCCAAGGCGCTGGACTTTAAAAAATCGCGTCGGGTTTGTGGGGCTTCTCTAAATTTTCCGCAATGATGTTTCATTTATCTATACTCCGATGGCCTTAACCGATGTAAATAAACTCTTTAGACATAAACAGCACTTGACACACATCTTTCCACAAGTCGAGATTGAATACTTCCTCTTTTTCTGGGAGAGTATATTCTTGTGCTTGCTGAGAAATGAAATTTAACATAGCTGTTTGTTCCGCTTCGCTGGGTTGGCGCCCAAAAGCATCCAGGTAAGCCGCTTTTATACGCGCTTCTAAAGATTCAGGGTGTCGTTCAATAAGCGAAATCGCCCATGCTTGTGCTTGATCGATAACGAAGGGATCATTCATCAAAATTAATGATTGGGCTGGCACATTGGACACGGTACGCTTGCCTGCGGTTGTGTCGGGCAAAGGCATATCAAAGGCTAATATCATAGGCGATAAGAAATTTCGCTGTACGCGCATGTAAATGGAGCGACGTCGATCGGCATCTACAGGTCCATTTTCTTTTGGCCGACGGTGATTGGTCATTTGCGGATACAAGTGCGCTGGAATCGAATTACCGTACATACTGGCGTCGAGTTGTCCTGAGACCGCCAATACAGTATCGCGAATAATTTCACCTTGCAATCGACGAACATTTTGACGGTGCAGTAGGGTGTTATCTGGATCAACCTTTGCAACCTGAGTATTCTCAGTATCCAATTGGCTGGACATCGCGTAGGCTTCCGACAAGACTATTTGGCGAATCATGGATTTCATTGACCAATTGGTATTTTGAAATTGAGTCGCCAAGTAATCGAGCAATTCTGGATGGCTTGGTTTACTTCCCAATACGCCAAAGTTATCGACCGACTCAACAATGCCACGCCCGAACAAGTGATGCCACATTCGGTTAACCATCACACGTGAGGTTAAGGGGTTGTCGGCGCGCACGATTTCCTCGGCTAACTGTAGACGACCTTTTTCGGTGTCCTCTGGTTGTTTTCCACCCAAGGCTTCCAGGAAGCGAGTGGGGACTTCATCGCCGCGTGTGGTATGGTTTCCGCGGATAAAGACCTTTGGTGTTTCTGGGGATCCTGTGGTTGTTGCTAAAGCAACTAGCGGAATAGGAAGCTCATCTGTAGAACCCAAGATGGCTTGGCGAATAGGGTTGACACGACGGTCAAATGATATCCGCTCAATCAGATTATATGCGACCAAGAAATTCATGAAACCGGCTGTTACCGGGTTTATGTTTTTATCTTTAAACTGATTAAAGCCGTCTTTCGCCCAACGACGATAAGCTTTTACAATATCACCATAACTTTCTAGGCCATCGGAATAACTGAAGAGTGTATCCAAGGCATCTTGATTCTTCGCTTGGCTATTGGCAAAACGAATTTCATCCACTGCAATCCAACCATCGCCTTCATCCAAAATTTCAATGTAGGCTTGTTTGCCTTTAAACTTAGATAAACCGCTGATTTGGGTGAACCATTCATAGCGACCATCGGTATTCACATCGGACATGGTGCCTCTAAATAACAACCCATTGAGGGGTGCAATTTGATAGCTATTAATCACTAAACGAAGTTTAGAGTTACGCCCAGCTGCACGATAAAGTATGGCATCATGCGTAATGGTAAAGGTTGGTGAACGTAAAACACCTTGCAGTTTAGTTGCTGTTCGTCCGCTATGTGCAACTCCTGCGGGGATAAAGGTGGTGTCGATACTGGCAGCAGACCAATCGTTGCTGTTTGTGGGTCCATCGCCAAACGCTTCCCCTGTGACATACCAATGGTTGAAATTACCCTTGTCAAAGGTTTCGTATACTTTCGATTCAGGAAACTCAGCCTTACTTTTTTTGAGGCTTCGGCCTTGCACTTTCATCGCCCAAGGATAGAATGGGTGCTGCGCATTCAATACGCGCGGATGAATCAACGCTTTTGCCCATCGATCCAATTGACCTTCATCCAAGCCATGACGTTGTGCTATTTCCTGAACCATCTCGTTCGATATCGTTACAGGCTTTTTATCTTTCTGGCCCTCTTTTTTGGGTATATAAAAATCAAACTTATCGCCAACAATGTCTTCGATCGCATATAAGTAGTCCCAAATGTCTGAAGAAGAACGGGCCAATTTTGGCGAGGCCAGCATCACTTTCTTCAATCCTTCGATTTGTTGCTCAGACAGTTCATTCGCAATGGCTTCGATTCTTCCAAAACGATCGATAAACGCGAATTGTTGACGAGTAGCGCGCGCGTAGCCAGTGATTGCGTAGTAATCTTTTGTAGAAATGGCATCGAATTTGTGGTCATGACAACGCGCACATGAAATGTGCATGCCTAAGAAAGCTTTCCCTAGTACATCGATTTGATTATCGATACGATCGGCTTCATCTTTAAATACATCTACTGGCGAGTGCGTTGCCTGATGCATATACCACCAGCCCGTGCCAATGATGGATTCATTGTAACCATCGGTTTTATGCATACGCGGTTCAGGTAACAGGTCACCTGCAATTTGTTCACGAACAAAATCATTGTACGGTAAATCCATATTCAATGCGCGGATTACATAGTCGCGATACTGCCATGCGTGTGCAATTGGGTAGTCCCCTTCATGCCCATAGGTCTCGGCAAAGCGAGTCAAGTCCATCCAGTGGCGGCCCCAGCGCTCACCATAAGCCGGATTGGCTAATAATGTATCAACCAAGTTTTCGTAGGCCTTAGGGGATGTATCATTTACAAAAGCTTCTACGTCTTCAGAAGAAGGGGGTAAGCCAATTAAGTCGAAATATAAACGACGAATCAAGGTGCGTTTATCGGCATGCGGAGCAGGACTCAGCTCAGACTTCGTTAAGGTGTCCAGTACAAATGCATCAATCGGGTTACGCGCCCAGGTTTTATTGTCTACATTGGGTATAGTCGGATTCGTTACTGGTGTCCAAGCCCAGTGCGATGTTTTACGTGCAGCTAAATCAAAAAGGCCAGCTTTATTCTTAGTTGATTCACTCGGTGCTTCTTCTTCGGGCCAAGGTGCACCCAGTTCTACCCAACGCTTCAACGTGGCTATTTCATCATCAGACAGTTTTTTCTTTGGAGGCATTTGAAAATCAGGATCGCTCCACTCGATGGCTTCGATCAGTATGCTCTCATCCAGCTTAGCGGGAATTACTCTAGGTCCTTGGTCACCCCCTTCATTGATGAAGGAAATATGATCCAAGCGTAAGCCTCCTTTTTGCTTTTCATCGCTATGGCATTTATAACACCGTTCGGCGAGTAAAGGGCGTACATCGGTTTCGAAAAACTCCAAGTCCGCCTCGGAAGCGGCTTTTGCGGGGAGATGGGTTAGGCTGAGTGCGATGATTGTTACGGGTAGCAAGGCTTTCATACGGTTAAACACTATCCTACACCTCCAGCAAAAGTATTATCTAAGAACCAATCTATAGTGTAGCGAGATTTGATGCTTTTCTCAACTGGATTTCACTGTGAATAGAGGACAATCGAAGGGTAAAAAGTGTGAATCATGAATGAAAAAAGCCGATACCAAATGGTATCGGCTCAAGAAATCAAGTTTTGCGGTACAATTAAATCTATTTCGCGATAGCAGGCGCTCCAGCATCGCTAAGGTCTTCTTTAGGCGTACTGGGTTTTTTGCGGTCACGCAAATAGACAATGAAACCGAGTAATGCAACAAATCCCAATACGGCCCAGAACGTATACGTAGCGGTCCAAATGCCTTCGGTGAAGCCATAAGAATGCAATCCGACACCCAGTAAATTCACACCCCACCAAGAAAAGCCTGTTACACCAGCGGTGAATAAGGCCACGATGTGAATGCCCATTTGTTTAATATATCCACCTGCCTTCGCGTGTAAAAGGGCAATCTGGCAGATACAAATCAATGCAGCACCATTTTCCTTGGGATCCCAGCCCCAGAAACGACCCCAAGAATAGTTAGCCCAAATACCACCAAGTACAGTGCCTACAAAGGCAAAGATGAGGCCAAAGCAGGTAACACCATATACCATACGTGTGATACTGCGGTAATAGGCCGAGTTGTCTTTCTTGAAGTTAAAAAGACGTCCAAGTATATACACATGGGATATTCCAGCAGCCAGCATAGTAGCTGCATAGCCTATGTTTATGATGGTTACGTGTGTAGCCAACCAGAAGTTGGTATCCAATACAGCGACCAAGCTGGGCATAGTATCTTGTTGGTTGATAATTTCATAGCGGTTCGCGATGAACATCCCTAATGCGCCTAAGAAAGCACCCACGGACAATCCGATACGTTGACGGTTGACATACTCCATAAACAGAGCCACCAACACACAGGTTGCTGTGATGAAGAGCACAGTTTCATATAGCGTCGAAATTGGCGGACGACCACGAATAATACACCGCATGGTAATGGCTACGATCAGCATACCGAGTGGTACAATAACGGATACGATAGAAGCACGATTTAACCATTTACTTTTTAAACTTAACCAAGAGATAGCACACAAGATGAAGCTTAAAATAAAGAACATTTGGGTGCGAGCAAGAATTTTTGAATCGTATAGATTAATTTCTAATGGAATTTGAGTATATTCGTTGCGTTCAATAGCACGACCAACAAGTGTTGCGTGTAAGGTATCGAGCTTTTGCTTAAACAGCAAGTCATTTTCTAGGCTGGTCCCCAATGCTACGATTTGACTGAGTACAGCAAGTTCTTCTTGGGGATATTCAGTTCCTTTAAAAAAAGCAGCCGATAGTTCACTAGGCGTGGTCCATTCATCATTATCAGCATCAACAGGCGGTATAATACGCAGTGCGAAAGCCGTGACTTCAGCTAAATTAAGCATTTGAGCCATCGATTCCATTGCTGTAACTTCAGCCATATACTTTTCTTGGCCTTCGGATTCGATGATTTGGCCAAGGGCAGCAATGCCGGTTTGTAACTCTTTGCTGTTGGCTAAAATTTCAGGCAATGTATATCGTTTCTTACCATTAACTCCTTCACCCAAAATCTTTACAATCAAACGACTTTCACCCGCATCCAGAACCGTATGAGCAAAATCGAAGTAGTGAATAAAACTTTCAAATTCATACACGGCTTCGGCTAGTGCGATAATGGCACTTTCCTGATAACTGCGCTCAGTGTTCGATAATTTTGAAGCTGCTTGTGCACGACCAAAGAGTTCTGCGCGTGCTCCTTCCAATTCGTTGTAGGAAAAGCGTGCTCTTTGGTCATCGCTTTTAAGCTCAATGCCAATGGCCGTGGCAACATCGGTATTGTCAATAATGAACACTTTATAATCACGGGCGATTTCGGGATAGAACAAGCAATCTAAAAACCACTCCATCGGGCCCATCTTTGCGTCCCGACCCAGTTCTTCACCGGCACTGTCTACCGGTATATAACTGCGTTTACCATTGATGCGTAACATGGCAAATTGAGCAAACGTGCTCATGGGTTTAATGCGGCCTCCATCTAAGATAGGAAGCTCGCTAAACTGTGTTAAGGTTTTATCGTCCCATTTTCCAGCGCTATGCTCAGAAGCCGCATGGGCTGAAAATGAAGTAAGGCCTATAGTGAGAAATAGGCAAGTAATTATGACGTGATGGATGATTTTCATGATGAACGCCTCTTTGCTTCTATGCGCATATAGCTAAATAATTTTTGACAGAAATGGAGCAGCATTCCGATAGAAATGATGATGCATGCGTATAAAGGTCCTTGATCACCTGGGTTTTTAACCACTGAAAAGACGGTAAACATGCGGGTGCCTTCAGGAGCGTTTTCCGGCCCAAAGGATGCTTGGAAGAACGTGTATCCCTTGTGGCGGAGAGGATGGTTCATCCAAATTCGAATAGTGTCTTTACTATCCCCTTCGGTTTTTGTGACAACGCTTTCATAATTTTTGGCCATGCCTGTTCCAGCATGTTTGTCATGGATGAATTTATCCAATGTAATGGTGAAAGGAACACTCCATCGTTTTTGTGATAATTCGAAATACCAACTTTTACCGGCCGAAGATATGACCAATGGGTATTGCGCATAGCCCCACACAATCCCCTCAGCGATTTCACCACTTGCCTTGTCTTTGATGCTGATATACGCACCCGGCACATTTTGTTCGGCGGTTTGATTTAAGGGCATTGAATCAACAAAATAGCCATCAATAAGGCTTGCATTATCGGGTTTAACGGTCCTATCAGGGCTTACGAAGGCGTTTTTGCTATAGCCCGATACCGTGATATCAAAAGGTAATTCTTCAGTGTAAAACGTTCGAGACTTTTCGCCACTTAAGTCAAACAACTTCTCGTCAGGAATCAAGTGAAGCTTCGAAGTCTTTGATCCGTCTCCGATTTCGATGTTCCACTCCATGTAACTCACGAACTCATCCGAAGTCCAACCCACTTGATCGCCGTACGGTTCATATAAACGCATTGCGCCGCGATCTGCAAAGTGAAATGTAAGTGCGCAACTGACCATCATAAATGCGATGCCGAAGTGAGTGATTAAAATTCCAATAGTGTATTTATTCTTTTTAATTCGAATAAAACCACCGCATAATAAGTTAATGGACAAAATGACCATCAAGGTATACGCGCCCGGGAGTGGAAATACCAAAGGACCCACTTGATGCATGACGAGTAAGGAGTCGAAATACTTTACTTGCGCTGCATAGAGCCCATGTTCAACTTGGTACAAGGTACCAAAGAGAATGATCAGAAACATAAAGAACATCGTGGCTACGCTCAGCCCATACGATGCAAAAAATGCGAAAAGAATTGTACCTAATTTTTTCATGATTTTACTTTCAGCGATGTGCAAAAGGCTTCAAACTGTTTTTGATTCGCAAGCACGACTGCTTTGGGTCCAATTAGTTTTACAAATATACTTTGCCCTTCATGCTCTACAGATGTTCCCAGTAGCATATAGCCGGCTTTCTCGCCGCCGCTCATACCGCGATATGACCCTTTGCAGCTGAGTACTGGAATATCTTGATCAAACATCTTTACAGTGGGGAATTCACCCAAATCTTCTTCGATAATAGGTGTATTGCCCAACTGAGCCAACCAGCGATTGTAATTGCCCAGACGACCACCGGCCGCTCCAGGCAGCATAACGATATAACATTCTCCAGGCTCTTGATCTTCCATTTTCATGGACAAGGTGATTAAGCGCATCGAAGAACCGGTATCGGATTTAGTCCACCCTTCTGGTACATCCCAAACATATCCACCACCACTAGCGGGAGCTTCACTGCTTGCACTGCTGTCAGCACTCGGTATTGGTGGGTGATCCGCTGGCATCGGCTTTTGTGCGCCACCAATCGGTGGATGGTCTGCCGGCATTTTTTCATCTCCACTCAAAGGAGGGGCGGTGGGGGGATGATTGTGTCCATCTTCATCACCATGGCTATGGCCTTCACCGGAGTGGAGCGAATCAACAAAGCCTGCAAAATTACTTAGTTCTGGAAGTGTCTCGGGTTCCGGTCCGGTCATCTTAATGGTAATTAATGAATCCGGTGCTTGAATAACGGCACCTAAGAGACGGTAGTTCACATCTGATTCTGTTTCACTGCCCATGCCTTTAAATTTTCCGCTAATATTCACAATGCGGGCAGGATATCCCATCACTTTAACGGAGGTTAGGGCCTCAATCTCTTCTTCACTCAAAGGCTCAAGACCCAACTGAGCATACCAGCGATTAACATTGCTTGCGATTCCGCCGCCATCTCCGGATAACGTGGTCATGTAGCATTGAATTTTGTCTGAGGAGCCCACTTTAAAATTGGGGTTCCGAAATTGAGTAGGTGCAATCAAGGCCCATCCTTGAGGAACATCAAAATGATAAGGGCTCGTGTTGCGGACATTCCCATTGGCTGCTGCAAGTTCGGCGGCCTTTTTTTCTTTCAATTGATCAGGAGAAAGAAAACGTTCATCACTTGTTGCATTGGGCTTAATGGGAAATCGATAGGTGGATCGTTCAGATGTTTCCGTGATGGGCTCGCGATCAGCTGGCTCACTACATGCCAATACATTTAACATAGCGCAGATCATTCCCGCAGGGAGAAAAAGGGTTTTCATAAAGTACATTCCTTGTTCAAGTTAGGCCCGTAAGAAGCTAGTTTTCAGTAGTATCGGGTGTGCTGAATAAAATGTCTCAACACAGCAATTAACGGGAGCTTTACAATCTATATGTAGACTGCTAGATCATAGCCAATTTAGGACACCAAGGTCAATCATTTACCCCAGTGAAAAGGGCCTAAAACAAGGACTATCACAGGTTCTTTAAAAATGTAAATCCAACACTAAAGAATTTCAATTAAATGCCGATAGTAGTAGTATCCCGCCGAGACACGGATGTTAAGATAAGTGAAACGGTCTATCCAACCGATTCACTATAAGAAAATGGTTCGTCCCATTTTCCTAAAATTGAAGGAATTCAACATTGGTGGTGCCCGACAGCACCGTGCGGCCGGTGATGAAGATTCCAATAATTCCTCCTTGAGTGCGCCATGATGTTATCCCATCGTTGCGTACTTGCTTTTTATAGGGTAAATATTGACTCAATAGGGTCTAGGAGCCTCTCATCATGAACACACTAATGCACGCGATTTGTTCAGTTCTATTCGTCGCCATAGCATGGTCCCCAATCGCTATCGCCAAAGACTCCCCTCCCTTTACACCTGCATGGGCGGACAATAAACCATCGATCTATGGTGAATCCATTGCCGGTGGTGAGTTGAAAATTTACTAGATTGAAGCCTATTCCCGACCCGGCTCTACTGTTCGCATTTGGAATGAAACGACTATTGATCACAAGACAAAAATCATATTGCAAGGTGCGGATAAAACCAGCTTACAGTTGCTTTGCATATTAAGTGATGGTGTCACAGTAAAACATAGTATTACCTTCGGATTGGATGAAGTAGACTTTCGATTGGAAATCCACAATCCTATGCAAACCCTGCCCCAAGCGCATTGGGCATAGCCTTGCGTGTGGGTACCTTTACCGGCTTTGAAGATCATCCAGAAACACAAGCGTACAAAGAGAAATGCTTTATTTTTCTTGATGGAAAACAATCGTTCATGCCCAGCAAAAATTGGGCCATGAAAGCGCGCTATACCCCCGGACAAGTATGGCGCCCAGAAGGGGTCCCTCGAGACGATGTGAACCCTATCAAGAACTCTTTCAGGGAGTGTTTAAGTGCATTCATTCAGACTTGCATATTGGAAGCCTAAAGCCCGGTGAAACCAAGCACATTCATGGTAAAGTATATATACTTCCTAATGACAGAAAAGTCTTGCTCAAACTTTATGAGCAAGACTTTTCTGAACACAAATAATTTGACGCTAAACCAGTGTTTCCAGCTCATCCACCAGTTCTTTAAAGCGTGCCATTGCCGCATCCACAGGCTCAGGCTTCTCAAGATCTACACCTGCATCACGCAGCAAGTCTAGTGGAAATTTCGAACCACCACTCTTTAGAAAGTTTAAATAACGGTCGCGTTCCTTCGTGCCTCCGTTATGGACCATTTTCGATAACGCAATTGCTGCCGAAAGACCCGTTGCATATTTATACACATAGAATGCACTATAGAAATGTGGGATCCGTAATCCTTCGAGTTCCTGTACATCGTCGATGGAAAACTTAGGCCCGAAATACAATTCCAGGAGTGCACGATACTCACGACGAAGACATTCGAGCGTAAGAGGTTCTCCGGCTTCGGCAATGGCATGGATAATTTTCTCATACTCAGCGAACATCGTCTGACGAATGATCGTCCCACGAATTTTATCGATTTCTTCACTAATCAAAGCGGTCTTCACGGCTTTTGTTTTAGCGTTGTCCATCAAGTATTTACCCAAGAGCTGTTCATTAAAAGTGGAGGCGACTTCAGCCACAAAGATTGTGTATTGATAGTTTTGAAAAGGTTGATTTTTGGCACTATAGTAAGTGTGCATTGAGTGTCCGGCTTCATGCGCCAGGGTGAATAAACCGTTAAAACCCTCTTCCTTATAGTTCATTAAAATATATGGAGGTCCATCGAAACCACCTGCGGAAAAGGCCCCGCTGCGTTTGCCTTGGTTTTCATAACGATCGCTCCAACGCCCTTCCGATAGACCCTTACGCAATACGTTGACATAACTTTTACCCAGCGGCGCTAAAGCGTTACACGTATGTTCGATGGCTTTATCATACGGAATTTTTACACGCCCCCCATCAAATAAAGGCACATAGGTGTCGTAGGCGTGTAGTTCTTTGACCTTGAGTGCTTTTCGACGAATATCCAGATAGCGGTACATGGTATCGAGATTGTTGTGCACAGAGCCGATGAGGTTGTCGTATACCGAAGTTGGGACATTATCGGAAAACAATGCTGCTTCACGGGCACTTGCATGGTTACGCACACATGCACGATATAGATCCTGTTTTACTGAAGAGGATAATGTAGCCGCGAGCGTGTTTTGGTGATCAGCAAAAAGCCCATAAAACTGCTCATAGGCTTTTTTACGCACAGCACGTTTAGGAGACTCTAGAAAAACAGAGAAGGATCCTTGGGACAATTCAACTTGCTCGCCTTTTTCGTTTTTTACATGACCAAACTTAAAGTCGGCATCGGTCAGTTGCGAGAAAACTTTGCTCGCAGTCCCGGCCACTTCCCCTTGCATTGCTAACAAGCGCTCTTCTTTACCAGAAAGAATATGCTTTTTATTGCGAATGAGACGTTCCAATTGAATGCGATAATCTTTCAGTACAGGGGACTTCATATAGTTTTTCAGGATTTTACTAGGTAGGGCCTGCAGTTCTGGAGCAATGAAACTTGCAACTTCTCCTGAGCGGGTAGCAACAAATGAAAATTGCTGTACCATGCCCTGATACGTACTGTTTCCCACATCCTGCGACTGCTTGAGGAAAGCATAAGAACCTAATTTTTCGCCTAAGCGGTCAAAAGCACAATCGAAATCAAAGCATTCCTTAACTGTTTTTGCTGATTTACCCAGCTTCCCGCGATATGTTTCGAAGGTGTCAATTTGCTTTTCCCATTTTTTAAAAGCCGTTTCCCAGGCTTTTTCGCTTTTAAATAGCAGGGATAAATCCCACGTGTCAGCTTCTTTTACTTTATTGCGCGGAGGCAAAGATTTTACTTTGGCCATGAAGTTTTCCTTTATATGTACTGCAAAAATAATTTTCAGAAACGAGTATCTAGTGTGCCTCAGCCACACCAACCGAGTCAACCGATCCGCGTGAACCTGAAATCACTCAACTATTCTATGTATAATGACAACACCATAACTCTGTTAAGCATTCACCCATAGAAAATTATCCGGAATGAGCCCAAATTCTTCACAGCCACTGCCCACCGAAGCCGAATCGTGGAAGATGTTTGATCGTATCGCTAAGCGATACGATTTCCTAAACCATTTACTGTCCTTTCGGCAGGATATTGGAATGCGTAAGCGCATGGTACGCCATTTGCCTGAGGGGAACGAGCTTAAGCTTCTCGATCTCGCCACCGGTACCGGCGATGTACTTTTGCAATTACATAAGTGGAGCGGGCGCATCAAAACAGGCATTGGGCTTGATATGTCCGGTGGAATGCTCTCCTATGGTCGAGTCAAAGTTTACGAAGCAGGCCTCCAAGATTCGCTACATCTTATGCGGGGTGATGCACAATGCATGGGCATCGGGAGCGAAAGCTTCGATGTTGCTACCATATCCTTTGGCATTCGCAATGTCCCTGATGTACCCAAAGCCCTCAAAGAGATACACCGAATTTTGAAATCAGGCGGACGCGGTATGGTCCTGGAATTTTCCTTACCTGGAAACCCCATTATTCGTGCTGGATACCTTTTTTATTTCCGTCATATTTTGACCCGTATAGGAGCCTTGATCTCTGGCGATGCGCAAGCCTATAACTATCTAAATAAAACTGTCGAAGCGTTTCCTTACGGTGAAGCCTTCGTGAGCTTGATGGACGATGCTGGTTTCGACCGAGTCGAAGCTATTCCCTTAACCTTTGGTATTGCTACCCTGTATGTCGGGCACAAAGAGTAGGAGTCGCTGAGCATGTCGTTGACGAGAACGCAGGATAACCAACTTGATTGGGAATTCGTTGCGCGTCAACTGCTTGAGGCTTTGCACGATTACAATCGGCCCAGCGAAACGCTGCATCGAATAGAGCTCCCCATCCAGCCATGTGACATTATGCTCTGGGCGGTACAACAAACACATGATGAGAAGCTCTATTGGTCCGATCGAAATGGTGCCGTAGAAGTTGCAGGTATAGGCGAAGCGTTGGTGCTTTCCCCATCCAACCCCGACACCTTAGATATTGGTGATATATTCGATTATGGGCGTAAAGTTCTATCATCACGGCATAAACACCAGCGTTTATATGGCGGTTTCAGCTTCGCCGATTCCACCTCAGAACAATGGAAGCCCTTCGGGCGTTATCGATTTATTGCCCCCTCAATTGAAGTCGGACGCGATGGGGATGACTATTATGCGGCTTGTCAATGGCGAGGAAACGATGAACAAAAACGAGCTCTTGAAACTCTTTTGAAATCTACTCATTTATCCGATTCCGCATCGCCCACCCATATTGCACAAGAACGAGTCGATACACCCACGCGAGTAAAGTGGATGGAGAATATTGAACGCCTCTTGGATTTATTTGAGCAAGGTAAAGTCGACAAAGTAGTAATGGCCCGTGAATCCAAATTTCTATTCAATACGCCTGTCGATGCCTTTTCTTTATTAAAACACCTACGTGATAACACCATGCGTTCGTACCACTACGCCTTTCAAGCGCCCCAGCAATCTACTTTTATTGGTGCGTCCCCTGAGCGCTTGTTTAAGCGTGATGGCGAATTGCTCTACAGCGAAGCCCTTGCGGCCACACGTCCACGCGGTACCACCTTACAAGAAGATGATGCCCTCGCGCATAGTCTTTTAACGAGTGAAAAAGATCACCATGAACACCAATTGGTCTTGGATCGTATCATGATCCTACTCGGCGAATTTTGCAGCAGTATCTCACGCGATCGCGGAACCGAAGTTTTAAAACTACGCCATTGCCAACACCTTTTATGCAAAGTCGGGGGCCAATTAAATCATGGTGATTGCGATGCAGAAGTTCTGGCAAAGTTACATCCAACCCCGGCCGTAGGGGGCACGCCAAAAGAAGAAGCACTACATTGGATCGCTGAATTGGAAAATTTTGATCGCGGTTGGTATGCTGCGCCTGTAGGCTGGATCAGCCATGACGCAGTTGAATTTGCCGTAGCCATTCGCTCCGCGCTTGTCCAAGGCGAAACCGTCTCTGTCTATACAGGCGCCGGTATCGTACCCGGTTCTAAACCCAAAGCCGAATGGAACGAAATTGAAAATAAAATGAGCGAATTCCGCGCGCTCTTCTCTCCAGAAGGATAAACCCTGTGAATGAATTACCCAACAACATGAATCATCTCTGGGCCACCATCATTCTGGAAGAACTGTATCGGCAGGGCGTGAAAACTATATGCATCGCCCCCGGCTCACGCTCCACCCCCTTAACCTGGGCTGCCGCCGAACACTCCAATCTCGAAACCGTTGTCCATATCGACGAACGTGGCCTGGGATTCCACGCATTAGGCATAGCCAAAGCCAGCGAATCGCCCGTGGCCATCATTTGCACCTCCGGCTCCGCTGTCGCCAACTTACTGCCTGCCGTCGTTGAAGCCTCCATGACCCACCAGCCCCTTATATTGCTGACCGCTGACCGCCCACCCGAACTCATAGACTGCGGCGCGAACCAAGCCATCAAGCAACCGGGAATCTTTGGTGAATACGTGCGCTATACAACGAATTTACCCTGCCCATTGACAGATGAGTCGCCCGAAGAATTACTCCTGACTCTGGGTACCGCTTACCGTCATGCCACCAACACGAATCCTGGCCCTGTGCATATCAATTGCCCTTTACGCGAACCTTTAACGCCCTATGGTGATGGCACAAATGTAGAGGCGTATTTGGCATCCCTCAGTGACTGGCAAGAAACTTCGACCCCGCATACCTCTGCAGACACAAGCCTTATTCAAGCACAAGACGATATAGAGTTATTCTTGGGTGCATGTAGAGCTACACGCGGTCTTTTGATTGTTGGGCAGATTCACACGGCTCAAGAATGGATTCATGTAGAAACTCTCGCTGCTCAACTTAAATGGCCCGTTATCGCCGATATCGCTACCCCCTTTCGCTTGAGTAGTACCCTTGATCATTTTGTGGCTTATGCCGATCAACTTCTTCATACCAAATATCGTGTTTTACTCGAAGAAGCAGAAACCATCATACACATCGGTGGTGCACTTGTATCCAAACGCATACAGGCCTATATCGAAGCTCAAGCCCCTAAACCATACTTTCGGATTACGCCATCTGTGGTGTTGATGGATCCCGGGCATTGTGCCACTCAACACCTCATCATGTCCTCCTTGAATTTTATGGACTTTAGTATGATCGAATCTAATATTGACACCGATTGGTGCTCATCCCTAGTTACCGCTTCCAACACCATCGGCTCATTCTTCGCTGGACACTTCTGCAGCAACACCCTTAGTGAACCCGACATTATCCGCGCGGTCACCCAAACCGAAGCCCCTGCCGTATTCTTCGGCAACAGCATGCCCATTCGTGATGCTGACATGTATGGCGCTCCTGATGGCTACGTTGCCAAAGTCTATGCCAACCGTGGGGCCAGCGGCATCGATGGCAATATCGCTACCATTGCCGGAATTGCTTATGCAGAAGGCCAAATCACCTCCGTCCTAGGGGACCTCGCCGCACTTCATGATCTCAATTCCCTCACACTTTTACGCGCTAATAAAGTAATTCTTATCATCATTAACAATGCCGGGGGCGGTATCTTCTCCTTCCTGCCCATCGCGAAATACGATAAGCATGTCGAGCCCTACTTCAATACTCCTCACACCTTAACTTTCGACAACGCCGCCGCCATGTATAACATTGCCTATGAATGCCCTGTGACACTCTCCGAATTTCAAGCCGCTTACGAAGAAGCCCTCGCTTGCGGCACCTCCACCATCATCGAAGTGAATACAAACCGCGATGAGAATGTACGCTACCATAGAGAATTAGAAACCAAACTAATCGACTACATTAATGGAGTAGACACATAAGATATATGATACGCGAAAAGTGCTGGGGTTGGGGCAACGATTTTTACATAATGAATGAACGCGACGAAAAGGCCTTTTTTCTCGCTGAACCACACTTATGGTGTACACCGTCAATGACGGCGAAGACGACATGGCCATTCTTTGCAACTACATCGTCATAGACCAAGTCCTGCACGACGAAGATAATGACTAAAGCCTTTTTATCGTTTAGAAAACCTGATAGGCTAGTACGATAAGCCAACCATTCAGGAGTTCATCATGCTACACCGTTTATCGACCCTTGCACTTTTTGTCCTGTTCGCAAACCAGCCCGCCATCGCTAGTGAACTAAGTATTGATGAAGACTTCAAAGACATCGTTAAAGTCGGCCAAATGCGTGGTGTGCCTGTGAAGTGGGACCTCGAAGCCAATTTCGCCGTATTCGAAACCCAAGTTAAAGAAGCCGGTAAACTCGGCGCCGATGTACTCATCACCCCCGAGTGCTGGCTCGATGGCTATGCCGCGCCCCACGAAGACTCCTCACCCAAACGCTTGCGTGAAATTGCTCAACCTCTCAAGGGGAGTAAATACCTTGAGGAAGTCTCCCAATACGCCAAAGAATTCAATATGTGGATCTGCTTCGGATTTTCTTCTCTCGAAGACGAAAAAATATACAATACCTCAGGCCTCTGGAACCGTGAAGGCAAGCTTGTCGGGGTATACCATAAGACACACATCCAAACTCATGACCGCCAATACTCTGTTGGGATGGGCCTGCCCGTATATGACAGCGAATGGGGAAAACTCGGCATGATGATCTGCGCTGACCGTCGTTGGCCCGAAACGGTACGAACGATGCGTGTTCAAGGTGCCCGCCTCATACTGAACCCCACCTATGGATCCTATAGCGACTGGAACCGCCAAGTCATGCAAGTACGCGCCTGGGAAAACCAATGCTTCATCGCCTTTACCCATCCCAAGCAAAGCCTACTTGTTGATCCCGGTGGCGACATCATCACCCGAATAGACGATGTAAACCCCGGCGTCACCGTCACGGAAATTGATCTGTGTGAATCCAAAGACAACAACCACATCCAAGATCGCCGCCCCGAAATTTACGGTCCACTCAGCAAAGGTAAATACAATCCTGAACAGTATATCCGGGATAAGTACAAAGAATAGCTAGTCTTTCAGTACTGTACCAAAACGAATGAGGGCCTGGGCTAACTCGTCAAGACGTTTGCGTACTGAGTCGTCCGCGATATCATCGTCTACAAAGTCTTTTGGTTGGGCGTATACAAATCGTGGCACTATGATGGAACGAAAGTCGAGCATGAGGTGATTTGCGAGGCCCATGATGCTCATGTACGAACCGGGGCCACCGGCTGCACACAAAAAGCTCACCACTTTCCCGGCCCAATTTTGCCCGGTGAGTTCAATGAGGTTCTTCGCCGATGCGCTGCATGAATAATTATAAATCGGCGTAGCAATCAAAATGCCTTCGGCATTCTTAATCAATTCACTCACGATAGGCACATTCGGGTGTCTATAACAGTTGCTACCGTCACACGGCGGCAATTCTGTTTCGGCCAAGTCAAGCCATTGCACTTCTTTGCCGTGCTTTTCCAATAAGGATTGAGTTTCGTGCGCAAGCAAACGGCTTTTGCTATTGGGGTTTAGACTTGTGCTGATAATTAAATATGACATGATACATTCCTTCTCAAGGGAAATTGATTAACTAAGTTAAAATTGCAAATGGGGTGATGACTGAACGTTGTATAGGGATTGTCGATCGAATGATACTGCCATCCAATACAACACACTCATCCAGTGTTATGGCGTGAGGAATCTGAATATCATCGCCAATAATCGATTGACTCAGTACGCAACCCGCATGCAATTGTGCAGGATCCCCTTGGATAGAAGTCAGTTCGCGTGTAGCTAATTCATACACATTGGCATCGATGATATCGCTGATATAGGTGATATTTATATCGTTTCGAACGATGTCGACTGCTTGCACAGCGGCACCGCTTTCAATTAATACTTGGATAGCATCTGTAAGTTCATACTCGTTGCGTAACGATGATCGCGGAGTGTTACGAATAGCCTCGAAAATGCGTGAATCGAAAATATAGACTCCGCATCCTTTAAAAGTTGTTGTCGGGGCTGAAGGCTTTTCAATCACCTCACTTACACGGCCTTGTTCATCAGCGACTACAGAAAAGTTTCGCTGAATCGCTTCGAGACTTGTTTCATCTTTCACGGCGAGTACCGCCGACGCCTGAGTACTTTGATGAGAGTGAACCATTTCCTTTAAGTTCGGTATATCAAAATAGATAGCGCCCAACATTAACACAAAGGGGCCATCAATTAGTGATTCCAGTTGACCTACGGCATGAGCAAGGCCCAAGCGTTCACGCTGCTCCACATAGCGAATGTTCAGATCGAACTCCAAACCATCACCAAAAGCGTTCTCTACAGATTCCCTGAGATATCCTACAACAATGATCACATCCTTAATTTCCAATGAGCGCATATGGTCAAGTTGATAGGTCAATAACGGTTGATTACAAATCGGCATCAAGGCTTTTGGGAGTTGATCACTCAAAGGGCCCATACGTGAGCCTTCGCCTGCTGCCAGAATCACGCCTTGATAGGCCGAGGCGGTCATTTAAGCACTTTCCATTTGGCTAAGATGTCGTAGAGAACTACGCCATAAGCAGTCGCTACGTTCATGCTGTTTTTATAGCCCAGCATCGGAATTTTCACTACACTGTCGGAGTGCTTCATGACACGTTCATTGATACCTGTTACTTCATTCCCAAAAACGATGACGCTTGGTTGTGGCCATTCGAACTCATGCATGTCGATGGCTTCGTCGGATACTTCAATGGCCACACGATGAATGCCCTCCGCTCCCAACTGGCGTAAACAGTCCGTTGTACGCTCATGATATGTCCAAGGTACATACTCAAAAGCACCCAAAGCTGTTTTCTCCAGCTTTTTATGGGGGGGATGTGCGGTCATACCGCATAAATGGATATGGGCTACTGCGCCGGCATCCGAAGTGCGAAATATGGAGCCGACATTGAACGCGCTGCGAATATTGTCCAATACAATGTGTACAGGATTCCGAGCAATTTCGGGGCGATCTGCTAAAGGGGTTTCTGCGTAATGGGGTTCTAATTCACTCATAAGTCTTCATTGGTGGATGGTTGTTGTTCTGGTACAATAGGTTGGTTACTATATCATACTTGTAAAAACGGATTGGAGAAGACTGAATGGGACTATTTTCAAATCAATTGAGTAGTAAAGAAATGGTGCCCGTGTGTCGTCAAATTGCCACTGCGTATTCCGCTGGTTTACCCATCATACGGGTCATCGAGCATGTTGGCGAAAATAGTAAGAACCATAAAGTAAAACGCATTCTTCTCGAAATCAGTGATGATTTATCCAATGGCATGACTCTTGGAGAAGCGACCCTTAAACAATCCGAATATCTATCCTCCTTTTTTGCAAACTTACTTGGAAGTGGAGAGCAATCGGGAAATCTCGATATTATGCTCAACGACCTGGCCGATTATTATGAGGAAAAACTAGCGCTTAAACGAAAAATCATGGGGCAATTGGCCTATCCAATGATTTTGCTGTGCCTATGTTGGTTTTTGGGTACATTTGCAATTGGTATGCTCAAAGTGATGATGGCCGGTATTGATGGATCCGGTGGTGGAGTCGCCGGCGTTACCGAATATTTCGGGCAATACACGCAATTCCAAATCAAGGCCGTTATCGTATTTACTGTTTTAATCGTTTTAGCGGTGGCTTTATCCCGTATGGGAATTCTCAAATGGATAACCGGTTTAGTCAGCACTTTTATATGGCCCATGTCCCGAGTAACCCGAAAATTAGGGATGGCACGTTTTTTCCGTAGTTTATCGCTCATGATTACAAGTGGATTAGGCATAGTGCAATGTATCACTAAATCAGCTCAAGTGACTGATAACCCCTATATTGAAGAGGATTTACTCAAATCTATTCCACATATTAAGAACGGGAAATCGCTCGTCGATTCATTCCGAGAATCGACCCTAATGACGCCCTTGGCTTTCGAAATGTTGGCTATTGGGGAGCAATCCGGAAAGCTGGATGAGCAACTCAAAAAAGCTGCTCAATACCATCAGGACGAAGCCGATCATGCCATAAAACAGGCTACGACGGTTCTAACCACTTTGATAATGCTGGGAGTATTTATTTTAATAGGGGGGATTGTGATATACTTCTGGATCAAATTTTATGGTGGTTTAATGGATGGTTTAGAAATCTAAAGGGCTTATAAAGATGGACTGGGAATCTGAAGAAGTTAAAGAAGTAAAAGAGAAAAAGGACATATCCAAAATTATTTGGGGAGGTATTGTTCTACTTAGTTTACTTATGATTGGTTATTTATACACTACTGACTCCGGAAAAACCGAAAAGCGTGCTGGTGTATTGGTAAGGCATATTTTAGTTGCATTTGACACCTCCGATCCTGCCGCTAGAGAAGACGCACTTAAGCAAGTTAAAGAAATAAAAGAACAACTTGCCAATGGTGCCGAGTTTTCTAAAATGGCATTACAATATTCAGCTGACCCAGGAACCAAATCCAAAGGCGGTGACTTGGGTTGGATTAAACGCGGTGATATGGTTACCAATTTTGATACATATGCCTTCAACGGCCCTGTTGGCGAATATAGTGATCCCGTTGAAACAAGTTTTGGATTCCATATTATCTACATTATTGAGCGAAATCTTTCCGATGCGGAAATTTATCAGCAAAATATAAATCGACGTATGAACGAACTGAATAAAAAGAACAATCAATAATACTATTTAATATCCAAATTTCAAAAAGTCCAATGAATCATCACCGGATTGATAAATCCCTTTAGTTACCTGGAGTGTCATTGTGAATCTCTATTCCGTATTGGCTGCACCGATCATGCAGCAGTTTGACGGTCTTGTCGAATCCGATCTGGATTTTGCCCCATCCCCAAAATTGGAAGTGGGCGATGTGGCTCTGCGCACATTTATCGCGGCGAAAAAAGTAGGCATGGCACCACCACAACTTGCTCAAGCCATTGTTGAGCAAGTTGACTTTGGATCTTCAGTCATTGAAGTTAAAGCTGCCGGTCCTTACATAAACTTTAAACTCAATCGTAGCCAGTTTGCCAAATCTATTGTTAGTACCGTGTTTGATCAAGGCGACTCCTTCGGATCTTCCCAAGGCGGTGCCGGGCAAACAATGCTCATTGAGCACACCAGTATTAACCCCAATGCCAGCCCACACGTAGGCCGTGCGCGCAATGCGATGTATGGCGATAGTCTTGTGCGCTTGTTCCGTTTCGATGGATATGATGTAGATGTTCACTATTATGTAAACGATATCGGCCGTCAAATTGGATTGTTAGTATTGGATACAGAAGGCCAATTGGATGAATTAACCTTTGACGATGTGCTGGAAGCTTATGTAAAAGCCAATGACCGAGCAAATCCAGAAAAGCCGGAATACGATGCTGACTTTGAAGCGGCAGGCTATGAAATGCTGGCAAAAATGGAAAAAGGTGATCCTGAAACTGCGGTGAAATTTACACAAGTTACCGATCTTTGCCTTGCTGGACAATTGGCAGTTCTGGCCCGTTTGGGTATTGAGTATGATTGTTTTGATAAAGAATCTAAATACCTCGATGACCCAAGCCTAGATAAAATTGTCAAAGCGCTTGAAGCTAAAGAGGCTGTGTTTACCGATGAAGACAATCGTCTAGTTGTAGACTTGTCTAAAATTGGTCATGACCGTGATGAGGGACGTTACTTTGTGTTGCGTCGTGGCAACGGAAGTTCCATGTATGGCTTCCGCGATTTGGCTTATACGATTGATAAAATGTCCAAAGGGGCAGATGTAAATCTACAGGTTTTCGGTGAAGACCATAAATTGTATGCCGAGCAATTGGAGCTCATTTTAAAAGCGGCCAACAAACCCGTGCCTGAATCGATCTATTACGCATACATTTTGCTTAAAGAAGGCAAAATGTCTACTCGCTCAGGCGAAGGTGTATTGCTGGAAGACTTCTTGGATCAAGCGGCTGAACGTGCTCAAGTTAAAATTGATGAGCAATGTGCCGACATGAGCGAAGAAGAGCGCAAGGAAATTGCTCGCAAGATTAGTATCTCCGCTGTGCGCTTTTCCATACTGCGCGTAAACCCCAATAAAAGTGTTATATTCGATTGGGAATCCAGTTTATCTTTCTCTGGCGATACGGGTCCCTATGTGCAGTATTCCACTGCGCGTATAAACTCCATGCTGCGTAAATTTGGTGAAGTGCCAACAGAGATTGCCGATGATATTCCATTAACTGCCGATGCTGAATGGGCATTGATGGCGCACTTGGCCACATTCACCGACGTGGTGGCTCAAGCGACTTCGAGCCGTAATGTGGCGGCTATTGGTGTATATGCCTTGGAAACAGCTCGTTTATTTACCAGTTTTTACCATGATTGCCCTGTTTTAGTGGCTGAGACTGAAGAGTTGAAAGTGGCCCGTATTCAATTATGCAAAGCCACATTACAAATTCTGACGAACGCATTGAACTTGCTTGGAATCGAAGCTTTAGAGCGCATGTAGTTAATTCAAAACGAGTTAGACTATCAATAGGTCTTAAAGTGGTACCCAAGCTCCGAAATATGCTATAGTATCGCCTTCTTTGATGGCCTCACGCTATTTCTGTGTCTAAAGTTTTGACCAGCCGTCCCCCAGAAGTACATTACTTGGTTTTGAATAACGGCGCAGTGCGCCAAGGAGTCCCAGAATGCCAACCGTAAATTTTGAAGAATATGGTGCAATGCTTGACCGTGCTAAAAAAGGCGGATACGCTTACCCAGCAATCAACTGCTCCAGCAATGAAACCATTAACGCTGCCCTCAAGGGATTCGCTGATGCCAAATCCGACGGTATCATTCAATTCTCCACCGGTGCTGGCCAATTTGCTTCCGGTTCCATCAACGATATGGTTCTGGGTACAATCGCCCTTGCAGACTTCGCTCAAACCATGGCTGCTAAATACGATGTGCAAATTGCACTTCATACCGACCACTGTGTTCCTGAAAAAGTAGACACCTTCCTCATTCCATTAATTGAAGAAACGGCTCGTCGTCGTGCAGCTGGACGTCCAAACTTGTTTAACTCCCACATGCATGACGGTTCTGCTCTTCCTTTAGAAGAGAATATGGCCCAAGCTTCTAAAATCATGGAAATGTGTCGTGACAATGACATCATCCTTGAAGTAGAAGCCGGTGTTGTAGGCGGTGAAGAAGACGGCATTGATAACACGAACGTCTCCGCTGAAAAATTGTTCACCACTCCTGAAGATATGGTTGCAGTATACGAAGCACTCTCTGCAGTAGGTGGTCGTTTCATGTTTGCCGCTACCTTCGGTAATGTACACGGCGTGTACAAACCTGGTAACGTAAAACTTAAGCCGACTATCCTGAAAGACGGTCAAGATGCTGTAGTGGCTAAACACGGCCAAGACGCACACTTCGACCTCGTGTTCCACGGCGGTTCCGGTTCTACCCAAGAAGAAATTCATGAAACCCTTGGCTACGGCGTAATCAAAATGAACGTCGATACCGATTGCCAATATACCTTCACCCGCCCAATCGCAGGTCACATGATGGCCAACTATGACGGCGTGTTGCGCGTTGATGGTGAAATGGGGGACAAGAAAGTATACGACCCACGCAGCTACCTCAAAAAAGGTATCGCTGGAATGGCAGAGCGCATCGTAGAAGCCTGTAAAGACCTTAAATCCGATGGTACATCGCTTAACGGCTAAAACCACGCTTGTTTAATTGAATAATGATGTACTGGGGGTTGTTCGTACTGATATGGGCAACCCCTTACTTTATCATTGATATAAAAAGTAAGTAATAAGAAACCATTAGGCAGTCAATAGTATTAAGCTAGTATCGGATTTAATAACTACTCCTTAAAAGGAATTAGACTTGTGAAAATTTTGTTGGCCAAACCGCGTGGATTTTGTGCCGGTGTAGAGCGAGCCATTGTGTGTGTTGAAAAAGCTTTGGAGCATCACGGAGCCCCTGTGTATGTGCTTAATGACATTGTGCATAACAAAGCTGTTGTGGATGAACTGCGAGAAAAAGGCGCTATCTTTGTCAAGGAACTTAAAGATGTGCCAGAAGGCTCTCACCTGCTTTTTAGTGCTCACGGTGTGGGACCTGAACGGTGGGAGCATGCAAAGACCTTGGACTTGGAAGTTATTGATGCCACCTGCCCGCTTGTAGAAAAAGTGCACCATGAAGCACGACGTTTCGCGTCTAAAGATGTCACTATTGTACTCATTGGTGAAGAAGGCCATGACGAAACTGTAGGCACTATGGGGTGGGCGCCGGATAATATTCAGTTGGTTACGACTAAAGATGACATTGCTAATCTCAATGTTGTTGATGAAAAAAATATTGCGTATATAACTCAGACAACGTTAAGTGTTGATGATTGCCAGATTGTCATTGATGCACTCAAAGAACGTTTTCCCCATATTGCAGGCCCACCCAAGGCCGATATTTGTTATGCAACATCAAATCGCCAAGCTGCAGTACGCGCGATAGCCCCTCAGGCCGATCTTATTTTAGTTGTTGGTGATTCTGAAAGTGCGAACTCTACTCGATTGGCTGAAATCGCAGGTGATTACGATAAACCCAGTTTCTTAATCAGTAATTCCAGTCTCATTCAAGAACAATGGTTTGCCAATACTGAAACAGTGTTGGTGACTTCCGGTGCCTCCGTACCCGAGAATCTTGTTGAAGAAGTCGTTCAATACCTCAAAGATTATGCACCCGGCTCGGAAGTAGAAGAAGCTTTGCTGGTAGAAGAAAATGTGCATTTCCGACTTCCCGCCAATATTAGTTAAAGTATAAAAAAATTCCCGGACCAAGTCAGTCCGGGGATATTACATTCATCTATCAACATGCGGTGCAACGAATTTACGTTTTCTGATCAAAAATCATTCCCGTTAATTTCCGAAATCGTCTAGCATGTTCCAAGGCTTCCTCCATCGGAATTTGGTGAATCACCTCGTTGTTACTGTTCACGACTTTCACGACAAATCGATTCGTAGTTTCATCGTGATAAGCTCGTGAACCGCGTGGAGAGTTTTGACTGCGTTTGACAATCAATTCCTGTAATGCGGCCACTACCTGACTTTCCTTACTCAGCTCCATACTACCCGTACGCACGGGTGGTGGCATGGGTTCTTTTTGCTTTGTAGTCTTTCTTTGATGGCTCTTTTATGGAGAATTTTTGGGCATAGCTTAAATCGGGTATTTTTCTGGCTTTGAGAGGTGGATTTGTCTTCTTGGAGTTACAAGAGATTGGTCAATTAATGGCAAGTTGATCGGGTTTTATATGCGTTATAGAATGGATGCTTAGGTGTAAACACATAAAAAGGCCACGCATATGAACACTTTAATCATTCGAATTATAGCAATTGCAACGATAACCACCGGGCAACTTGCCCATGCTTTCCCTGATGATGCACCCAATGTGATAGTCCTCTTTTCTGATCAACATCGTATGGCCGATTTTCCTGGTGAAGAACATACCAGTGTCATTGCACCAAACTTGGATCGTTTATCGAATCAGGGAGTACGCTTTCAAAATGCCATTTCCAATTACCCAGTGTGCTCACCATTCCGTGCAATGTTATTAACCGGGTTATCACCCTATTTTACAGGGGTAATCGATAATGGTGAACCGGTGAAAGATCCAGGGTCCACTATGGCTCATGCCTTTAAAAAGGCGGGATACCATACCGGATACATTGGAAAATGGCATTTACAAATGAATCAAGAAACGCATGTAGCGCCATTTGGGTTTAATGAAAGCCGCATTTGGGCTAACACCAACTCTCATTATAAATCGCGTTATCTAGATACCGATCAGGGCAAGTGGGTGGACTATAAAGACTATAACGCTTTTGGCATGTCTGAGCATGCGGTGGATTTTATCGAACGCAACCAGAAAAAACCTTTCCTGCTATATGTTTCATATAACCCGCCCCATTCAAATTTTTTTGATGCCCCTGAAGAATTTCAAGCGCACTTTAAAAATCGTAAACTTAAGCAGCGCCCAAATGTTATGGAGATGACTGAGCAATATGAGTTGTTATCCAAACGCGGTTGGAATGATACAACTTTGGCTGGATACTTGGCGCATATCGAAGCTTTGGATCATGCTATAGGTACGGTGCTCGATACACTTGACCGGTTGGAACTGTCAGAAAACACCATTGTGGTCTATACCTCCGATCACGGTGAAATGATGTTGTCCCATGGGCGGGGGGGCAAGCGTGTACCGTATGAAGAGTCTATTCGAATTCCCTTTTTACTGCGTTGGCCTAAGGAAATCAAAGCTGGACAAGAAGTAAAGTCTCCGTTTGGAACGATAGATGTAGTACCCACATTATTAAATTTGGCGGGATTGGAACAGTTGCCCAATCTCAATGGTTATGACTTTTCAGCCACGGTAACAAAAGGTGCAAAACCACCAGTTAAATCTCAGCCCATTATGCATATACAAAAATCGAATGCGAGTCATGGGGATAAACATCCCTCTGAAAAGTTTCGAGGGATACGCACAGAACGGTATACCTATGCTGTAAAAAAAAGTGGACCATGGATTTTATTTGATAATAAAAAAGATCCGTACCAATTAAACAATATAATCGATGCGAAAAAGAAAGTGAGTGCGAAACTTGATGCGCAAATGCGCAATTGGCTTCGCGAATACGACGATCCTTTTTAGCAACAACCAGTGCCATCGCTTTTAGGGGCTGGTTCTTCGCCACAGTCATATAAGCCAAAGTGTTTAGATTTTTCACCGCTAATTCGGAAATGGCGTCCGTATCGTGTATCTTCCAACATGGCTGCGGTATTTCCGCAGACAGTTAAAGGTTTGTCTGTTTCAAAAACGTGATGATCATCCAACTCAAATCGGTGAGGGTAATAGGGAATGGTGCCTTTGTAATAAGCCACTTGCCCAAAGTCCTCACAGCGGTCTTCCAAGGGCAGTTTAAAAACTCGATAAGTAATTGAGTAAAAATTTGCCATACCGATCTTGCTTTCGATTTGAGCATTTTCAATGGTGATATTCGTGGTCGACATCTTGCGGATGTCTGCACATCCAATGTCGGCCATTAATCGACGAAAATCTTCGTGATACATTGCACCGGCTAAACATTCGCCCAAGAGCTCTTCATCTTTCATCAAAGATTTTGGTAATCGCCTATCCGCTACTACATCGGAGAAGTACAATTCCCCACCCGGTTTTAAAACACGAAAGGCTTCACGAAAAACACTTTCCTTATCCGGCGATAAATTAATTACACAATCGGAAATGATTACATCAATCGAGTTGTCTTCGATGCCCGCAGCTTTTAAGTCTTCAATATATCCTTTTAAAAAGGTTATATTTGGTGCGGTATAGCCAAAGCGTTCCATTTGACGCGCTAAGCATTTTCTAGCTACATCAAGTTGCTTATCGGTCATATCCAAGCCAAAAACATGCCCGTTCTCACCTACTAGGCTTGCGGCCATGTAGGCGTCACGTCCTGAACCGCAACCCAAGTCCAATACTGTACACCCTTCTAATGCTGTAGGTACGGGAGCACCGCATCCATAAAACCGTTCCAACACTTCTGGTTCAATTTTCTTCAGAATTGATTTTAAATGCTCTGGAATGGCATCTAGACTACAGCAGGCATTGGTCTTTAGATCTTTGGAACTGTGCAATACTTGACCGTAATAGTCCTGTACCGATTCATGAGTGTTATCAAGGGTGTTCTTGTGCATCGGGTGTCCTTGTTTAGTTTGCGCGATGTAACTGTAACTATCTAACAAATATTATTATACTCGTATCCAGTGGTTAAGAACAGTTTCAACCAAGGAGTATACGATCGTGGAATCACCATCCAATCAACCCTGGGGTAAGGATCGCTTTGGGAAACAAGAAGAGACTTTACTAGAAGCACCGGGTAAACTTTTTCATAGTCTTTATCGCACCTTCACCATTGCTACGGAATTTTTTTTGGGCTTGCACATCTTTCGCAACGAATCACCCTGTTTAACTGTTTTTGGTTCGGCGCGCTTTAAAGAGGATCATGAGTACTACAAACTTGCACAGGCTGTTGGAAAGACCTTGGCTGAAGCTGGATTCACGGTTATGACCGGTGGTGGACCGGGAATTATGGAAGGGGCCAATCGTGGTGCAAAAGAAGGCGGTGGGCGATCACTGGGATGCAACATCGTATTGCCTAAAGAACAACACCACAATCCGTACCTCGATAAATGGATTACATTTAAACATTTCTTCATTCGCAAAGTAATTATGATGAAATACTCATGTGCATTTATTTTTCTGCCAGGGGGTGTTGGCACCTTGGATGAAGCCTTCGAGACGGCAACGTTGATTCAAACTAAAACCATCAAAAAGTTTCCTATCATCACAATGGGTCGTCCTTTTTGGGATGAGCTAGATGATTTTGTATAGAAGGGCTTATTGAAGTACGAGACTATTAGTTCAGATGATGAACATATTTTTTATACTACTGAAAGTCCCGAAGAGGCGGTGAAGTGTATAATCGATGTAACCAAACGTCGCAAGCTTATCGATTAAAGACGTGTTTAATCGAATGCGTGCCCAAAGGCTTCATTGAAACGTGCTTTGAGATCGTTAAAGTTTTCCATACCGACGGATATGCGGATCAAGTAACGCGACATCCCGTGTGATTCCACCCATTCCAGTTCATCATAATGCGCCAACAGTGTATAGGGACAGGCCAAGGTATAGTTGGTGCCTAAACTTGGGCCTTTGGAAATACGTAAGTGATCATAAAACAATGGTGCCGAGCATTCGGGGTTCTTGAGTAAGATTGACATCAAGCCTCCAAAGCCACCGCCTTCACGCATGACAGAACTGTAATTTCCTCGGTTATTAAACTTGGGATAATACACTTTTTCCACCCAAGGGTGAGTGTGTAGATAGTCCGCTAAATCTTCTGCAGTACGATTAATTTGATCCATACGTACTTCAAAATCAAATGCACGTTCAGCCATCAATATTGCATCATCGCCCCATAAAATATCTTCAAACTCTTCTTGTAAGATACGGCGAATATTGGGGAAGAAAGGAGATTTTGTATTCACAATCAATGCGCCACCCATGACATCGCTAATGCCGCTGAAGTATTTGGTAAGACTGCTCATTACAATGTCTGCATAGGGCATCGCGTCCACATTGTAATAGGAGCCTACCGTATCATCTACAATGAGCGGGATATTTCTTGATCGTAATATGGCCGATAAATTTGGTAATGAAGAAGATCCCAACAAAGGATTACCCGGTAAATCAGTGAATACTCCTGACACGTCATTCGTCTCTATAAAACTCTGAAACGCATTACTGTCACCGGCATTATTGGCCGGAAAGAAATGATACCCTGAACCGATTTTTTCTTGCAGCTTCATTAAGTCCACATAGGGGAATCCCAATTGAACAGATTTCGTGTCAGGCTTCATGTTCTGTAATACACGTTGCACAGTGGCTAAGGCTGCCATGCCCGATGGAAATAAAAACACATTGGACGCATGCACTCCGGCCAACTGCGAGATGCGTGTTTGAATGGCAAGTTTACTATAGGATGATTCCGTTGATAATGTTGCCCCTTTTAAAGTCGACTCAGCCATACGAGAACTAACAATCTCACCACTATGTTGCCAATAGTCTTGTGCAGTTTGAGCAGAGTCAATTGGGACAACGACTGAACATATACCGTTTAAGCCATATTCAACACAATACCCCTCAGCTTTATTTTTCTCAACGATAAAGGAAAGGCATCGCTCAGCACTGCGACGTGAAGGGAAGGCCAACGCTGTTTCACCTTCTTTCGCAAAACGCTCGGTGGATTGTTGAAATAATTCTTGTACCGATGGATGAAGCACAAAGCGTGGATAACCCAGTTGCATTGCATCAAGTATTTCAGGATCTCCTTGTTCATACCCTTCTACATGTTTCCAGGTCGGAAGAGCTACGGAGATCGCATGGGGTGAATCGGGAATAGGCTTTCCTAAATCCTGTTCACGCCATAAAGGATTAGACAATAATTGTAGACTTTTATCGGTAGTAGTCATGCGATCACTCCAGGGCTTGGGTTACATCGCTAATTAAATCAGCAATGGTTTCGATGCCGACCGAGAATCGTACCAGCGAGTCCGTAACCCCTACTCTTTCGCGCACCTCTTTGGGCACACTGGCATGAGTCATACTCGCTGGGTGACAGATGAGTGATTCAATCCCACCCAAACTTTCGGCCAAAGTGAAATACTGCAAACGATCCAAGAAAGCACGCGTGTCTTCCAAGGATAAATTAAAATTCACGGTAACAATTCCAGAACCACCCGACATTTGGCGTTGCGCCAATTCATATTGCGGATGAGATTCGAGAAAAGGATAGCGTACCCAATCCACTTTCGAATGGGCTTCCAAAAAATGTGCAAGCTCTGAAGCATTTTTCTGGTGCTGCTCCATGCGTAATGCCATAGTTTTCGCACCACGTGTAATCAACCAACAATCAAATGGAGCCGGTTGTAAGCCTAAAGCTTTTTGAGCAAATATCATTTTGTCTTGCCACTCGGCATCATTGGAAGCAACTACGCCTCCTAAACAATCCGAATGCCCATTGGTATATTTAGTGGTGCTTGTGAGCGATAAGTCTGCGCCGAGTTCTAATGGCTTCTGAAAATAACTCGAGGCGAATGTATTATCTACTACCACCTGAGCACCTGCTTTATGCGCCACCTCAGACAACCCTTGGATATCCACAATCTTTAAAAGAGGGTTTGTAGGGGATTCTAACCAGACCAATGCCGGATATGCATTTTCAATAATAGAATAGTTTTCAGGATTTGTGAGGTCGGTGTATTGAACACTCACGCCAAACTTTTCGAAGACTTGGGCAAACAAGCGGTATGTGCACCCATAGATATTTTCTTCAGCCACCACTACATCACCAGATTTTAACGTGGATACAACAGCAGTAATTGCGGTTACGCCACTAGCGAAAACTGTTGCATGTGACGCATTTTCTAAACTGGCCAACGTTTCCTGTAAATTACGGAAATTGGGGTTTCCGGAGCGTGTGTAATCGAAGCCATGTTCATTGCCATAGGCAAAGGTTGAAGTTAGATATGCTGGGGGGATTACCGAACCGGTACTTTCTCGGTATTCAGCACCTCGGTGGATGGCCTGAGTTTCGAAGCCCTCGGCGCTATTTTCAGTAGAAGATGAATGAATATCAGACATGATATGGCTTAACCTCTCGTCAAAATGTTAACTATTGCGCACATGAAGTGTGCCAACTATCTGAAATAATGCAAATTATCGACAAAATTTACTAAATAGTGTGAATTATGCTTCTCCTTGAAGTCCACATTTACTTAACAGAACTTCATCTTGATTTTCATTTGGATTGGGGGTGGTGAGTAGTTTATCCCCGGTAAATATAGAGTTTGCGCCTGCCATGAAACATAAAGCCTGCGTTTCATGGGACAATTCCACGCGACCTGCCGCAAAACGAACTCGGCTGTTTGGCATGGCGATTCGAGCAGTGGCAATCATGCGAACCATTTCAAAACTATCTACAGGAGGTAAATCAGCCATAGGTGTACCCGGCATAGCTAAAAGCATATTGATAGGAACACTTTCGGGGTGGGGATCGTGTTCAGCCAAGGTAACCAGCATACTCATGCGGTCATCAATGCTTTCGCCCATTCCAATAATCCCACCAGTACACAAGGAAACACCAGACTCACGAACGCGTTGTAGTGTATCCAAACGTTCTTGATAACTACGGGTGGTCACCACTTTATCGTAATATTCTTCGCTGGTATCCAGATTATGGTTATAGGAAGTTAATCCGGCTTCAGCTAGATCTTTGGCCTGATCGTCGGTCAGCATGCCCAAGGTACAACAGGCTTCCATGCCTAAGTCCTTCACACCGCGGACCATTTCAAGCACTTGATCAAACTGGTCATTTTTCGGGGCATCCCGCCAAGAAGCACCCATACAGAAACGAGATGATCCAGCTTCTTTGGCTTCCTTGGCAGCGGCTAACACACCATCCACATCCAATAGACCATGATCATCGACTTCCGCATCGTGGTGGGCACTTTGCGGGCAATACCCGCAATTTTCAGGACAACGACCTGTTTTAATACTTAATAATGTACATTTTTGAATTTTAGTCGGGTCATGAAACATGCGGTGAATGCGTTGCGCTTCAAAAAGCAGCTCATTTAAGGGAAGATTATATATATCGCGTAATTCTTCTACAGTCCAGTCGAAGCGCAGGGCTATAGCAGTTTCTTGTTGGTCAAGCTCGATTGACATAATTTAATTATCTCCGAATTCGGTAGGGCTATTGATTAATAATAGTTCGTAGATCATACGCCGTTTCTACCCCTAAAAGAAAGCCCTTCATTAACTTAGATAGAAAAGGAAGGGCTTCCTTGCATTATTCAGGGCTAGATGGGCTTTCACCTAAGAGATAGGCTTTGTTTTGAACTTCCCTAAACTCTTTTGCTGAAGGGAGAGCTTCTTTTTACAAGGTGATTTGTGGCCATAGTGGGCCGAGTCGTTCATTTAGCTCAGTATAATCCTCCCACTTACTGGGTAATTCCACATCGGGATAAATTGGCCCAACTGCGTAGTCATCTGCACAAAGGTTACAGTCGATTGAATCAGTCGGATCGATAACTAACATGCTCATATCCTCCTGAAAGCATGCGGTAGGACAATTAGTGACGCAATCGGTGTATTTACATTTAATTCAGGCTTCGGTAACCACATAAGGCATTTTGTATCCCTCCGTTTTTTAATAAGGCGGCTAAATTAATAAACCATCACCATTATGCGCACTTTTTATTTACTTTTCTTGGAAAACTAAAAAGCATATAGATAAGCTTCCTAAGCGGTGCTATTCTGGTTTATGTTCGCTATAAAGGAGCAGGTAAATGGCTGAACCTTCATTGTATGACCGACTGGGACAGTACCACGGAATAGCATTATTTGTTGAAAAATTGTTGCCTCGTCTACAAGTGGATACCGCTTTACGGCATTTTTGGGCTTATCGTACACAGGATAGTGTGTCGATGGAATTGAATTTGATGATTGAATTCATTGGTGCTAAACGGGAGGGCCTATGGGGTATTCAGGGCGGGATATGGTTTCGGTGCATACGAGGTTGGGGATTAGTGAGGACCATTGGAGGTGTTTCCTTGGTCATGCGTCGGAAACGATGGAAGAACTACAGACCCCTCATCAGGAGCGCGAAGAATTGGTCACTTTTGTAACTAGTATTAAGAGTGGAATCGTAGGGATCTAA